>Ga0123355_10010875_pt1 | contig 13998 bp, 7 predicted proteins | sample TergutEmb28metaG_3_FD_89872 | JGI IMG/M metagenome (GOLD analysis project Ga0123355, IMG submission 89872) | Embiratermes neotenicus P1 segment gut microbial communities from Petit-Saut dam, French Guiana - Emb289 P1 | ecosystem: Host-associated > Arthropoda: Insects > Digestive system > Gut ... | reverse complement strand
CAACAGGCACGCATAACTCATACCAGAATTAAGAGTGCAGATGTGTTGGTGCTAGATGAGTTTTTGTATCTAGATCTTCCAAAACTCGGATAGGAGTCCACAGGCATAATGATTTCTCTACTATTATAATATTTTTTTGTTTTTTCTTGAAAATAGGGCTAATTTGCTTGATTTTAATGGATTTTTAGGATAAACTATGTTTTGTTCGTGCTGGAGTAGCTCAATGGTAGAGCAACTGACTTGTAATCAGTAGGTTGCGGGTTCAAATCCCATCTCCAGCTCCAAATATGTAATAGGGGTCGTCGAACTATGGCGACCTTATTGCATGAAATTTGTGCTAATTTTCAAACAATTATTTCAATAATATGTGGTCTTTCGATAACAATTTTACGCATGGTTGGGTTCCCGAGTGGCCAAAGGGAGCAGACTGTAAATCTGCCCGCTCCGCGTTCGGTGGTTCGAATCCACCCCCAACCACCACATATCTCCTGTCTTTTGTCAGGGGTAGAAAACACAAAAATAGCCTTAAAATAGGGCTATTTTTGCTTTATATGGGGTTTTTGCACTTTTACAACTAGGGTTGCCCCGACTTGAACCACACAAAATACCCTTGACTTTTTGCAGTAGAAAGGATTTTTTGGCTTTTTTGGGGTAGACCCGATTTGAACCCAGAGGGCAGACCAGACTTGAACTATTGGAAGAGCATAGGTATAAATAAAATAAATAACAATGAAAAAATTATTCATTATTGCGAAATTAGTTGCACAAGTAGTGAATTTATGATATACTTATATCGTACACAAAAATTAGGAGTGTGTTGAAATGGCGGTTAGCTATAAAAAACTTTGGCATTTATTGATTGATAAGGACTTGACGAAGACCGAGTTGCGTGAAAAATGCGGTGTAAGCCCTGCGACTATGTCGAAGTTATCAAAAGGCGAAAATGTAACCACAGATATTTTGCTTAGGATTTGCAAAGTGCTTAATTGCGACATCTCTGATATTATGGAGGTCGTTTTGGATAATCCTTCTAATAATTAAAATTAATCGCTAGAAGGAGAAAAATTATGTCAAAGGGATTATTATATTTTGCTTAAAATTCGACATTTCAACATCTGGCTAAGATTGGAATAACGACAAAGCTATAGATGCTTTGAGATTTGAATTCGGCAGAAGGAATACCAAGGGTATTGACGAATGACAAAATGAAAAAACATGCAAAGGAATGGTAATGTTAAAAGCCTACGATACACAATTAGATATGGAAGTATTAGCAGATGAAGCCGCTATTAACGGTGATGCTGAATACTATCGCTATGAGTGTGCCTGTTGCGGTGAGAGTGTAAACATCGCAGCAGGTGAGAGTCGCCGCGTATCGACTCATTTTAGGCATAGAAATGGGAACAACGAAACAGAGTGTAATTTGTATCTTGGGGGCGGAGGCAGGCGGCTTTATGAAAGAGGTACCAATGGCGGTAATCTAGATATTTATTTTGACGAGTTGCAAAAGACATTTCAACTAGGCATTGCTTTTTCGGATGCGTCACTGCAAGAACACGAAAATGTTGCGTCAAAGTTGAGTATTTCGGGTACTACGGATTATACGTATAGAGACTCAACAATTGACAAGCCATTTTATGAAGAGCATATTTCAATAAATTCATTTGTGCCTAATGAGCAAAAGAGAATAATTATTAGTCAATTTTCTCGACTCTATGTGTTGAGAAACGGGATGAACCAAGCCAGCAAGTTTGTGAAAGGCTTTTGTGAGCAAGGAAAGTTAACAGTATTTAAAGTTTTGAAAAATAGCGATGACAACATCACGGCAAAGCTTATAAAAAGTAATATCTTGTACACGGGTGTTCGCTATTTTGTTGTTTCACATGAAAATAAATATGCGGCAAGCCAGTTTTCTGTGCCGTCATCAGTCATGTCTGAGAAGGAGCTTGCGTTTTCTACTATGGGCATGAATTTTTTTGGGAGAATAATAACAATTGTTGATGTGGGAGAAGAATCAATCAAATGGTGTTGTGAAGCAGGATATGATCTTGAGATGTCTGAGCAATTTGGAGTTTTGTGGCCGCCAGTTGCAATGATAGACGATGTGCAAGTTGTTGATTCAGAAGATGTTATAGCATTTGCAAGTTTTAAGTTGAAGCCAAGGGGCAACATCAAAATTAACCCGAGAGATATTTACGATATAGGTAGTAATTGTTATAGGCTTAGGCTTTCTAGTAAAGTAAAACTTCTATATAAAAATGCGGAAGCTATGATTGAAAAAGGGGAAACAGTATTGTTGATGGATATAATGCAGCAAGCTGAAATTGTTACGGATAGAGTAACGGTAGGTTCTGACCTGCGTTATTTTTGTTTTTCTAGCGATGGAGTTAAAGAATTGCCAAGTAATATGCAATATTTACTATTTGCAGAAAGAAGAGTTAAGGCTTATCAGTCGAACTATCTTGTAAAAGAATTCATGCCTTTGCCAGTTAAAAGAATACAGTTTCAAGAACTAATTACAGACATTAAAAAAACATATCGCACAACAGAGGATTTTAATCCATCTGATTTTTTGCGTATATCCTCACTGGAAGCAAAAGAGATTATTTCTGAGAGTATAAAAACAGGACTTATCAATTCTGCCGTTAGGCGTCTCATTCTTGGAGGTGTATTATGACATTTTTGTTTGATGATGCAGACCTTCAATATATTTGTTCTGCAATTCCATTGGATCGTGCGAAAGGATATTTTACTAAAAATAGTAAGGAGTTTAGTAAACTTCAAAAAGGGTTTAGAGCTAAATCGATTAATGAGGCTCAAAAAGAAAGAATATTGTTCAATGGTGCCAAGATAAATAATGGTTTTATTTGTGACTTTATTAATAAAATAGTATCGGGTTGGCTTGAGCAAATAGCTGAACATATTGAGCATGAATCGGAGAGAATTGGTGACAGAAAACAAGCAATACTCAATACGCTTGTTGATAGTTTTTTTGTAAATAATGTGGCGTTGTATTTTAGGTTGGCGGGATTGAATGAATTTAAAGATGAAATCGAAGAGTTGCAGGAAAAGATTTTGTCTCAAAAGCAAGCGCAAATTGAAGCGGTAGAAACAGAGCGTATCTTTGCGGAAAAAGATGCAGAAATAGAAAAGTTAAAGAAACAGTTCAGCGATATCGGCGATGAAAAAAGTTTAATTGCTGGGAAGAATATTGTGCTCTACAAAGAGCTCACAGAAGAGAAATCCAAACTAAAAGTTGCACTTTTAGAAATTGCGAAATTGGAAAAATCCCTTGCTGATTTAGATAGTAGTTTAAATAAAAGAATTGAAGTTCTGTCTAGCACAATTAAAGATTATGAAGCAGAAAGACAGAGATTTTTGAATGATATAGAATCGCTACAAGCCGAAGTAAATGAGAAAAACACAGAGATTAAAAAGTTGGAAACAGTCTTAGAAGAAGCTGTTTCAATTGTAAAGGTTTCTGCTGTGGCAGGAGACACAATTAGTGTTACTCCAATGGTTCCAAAAGATATTGGTGAATTTAAAGAGTATTTAGGATACAACTTAGATGCTTTTGGTGTGAAAAACGGGAAAAATTTACTTGTCAGTCACTTGTCAAATATACTTTTTGCAGGACAACCAATAGCAGTTGAAAGTCGACTTGTTCATAATTTTGCAAATTGTATATCTAATGTACTTGCAAACGGAAGCGAAGTAAAAACGCTTGCATATTTTGCCGATATTAATGTGGAAACAATTTCCGCATTTTTATCTTGCGACAGCAGGGTTGTTGTGCTTGATAATTTTATAGGTAATATGAACGAAACTCTTCTATTGCCACTTTTCGACAAACATAAGAACAAGATTATTATGCTTGGAATTGCATATGAAAAAACATTGAGATATGTCGCTGACGAATTCTGGATGTATGCAAAACACCTAAATCTTTTATATACAGGAGGGTTTGTGAATTTTCCTCAAAATATGGAGGATTCATCAGAATTCGAGGAGCAAGTGAATAATGTCGCAGCAATGATTTCAGATGTGCGAGCAGCAAAAATTTTGACAGAAGTAGCGGACGAATTAGGCTTACCTAAAAGGTATATATTTAACCGCAATCGTGAGGTAGGAAATGAGGAAGCACTTTTGGGTGTGCTTTGTTTCGAGCTTTTACCTTTTGTGTTATATGCTCTTGAGAAGAATCCGTTAGCCAGTGAGCGATTGCAAAAACACATAAAAATTTCTAAATCAGCACACATCGATTTGATAAAGGAGTGGTATGGCGTATGAATGAACTCCTAAAAATCATGTCAAACGATATGAAAATTGCTCGGTATAAAGATGAAGCGGAAAGTGATTTTGCCTTTAGAGTTTGTTATTCAGCCTTAGGTATGTGGTGCTTGAAAATGGCATGTAATAGTCAAAATGGGGTGCGTGGAGTATCAAAAAGTTATCAAACTCAAACCCTTAACTCGCTTTATGAAAGGTTTTCAATCATATTTCCGCAGTCGATGGACAAATTTATTGACCCAAACGATGTATCAAAAAAATTTGCGACTTTGCTTAGAAATATATATGAAGAGACAGGCTATTTGTTGACTGATGATAACAACAATAATTTTATTGCGAACTTTGGACGAGGATTACTTGCTGGAGGAAAATTTTTATTTTTTGGATATCCAGAAGGAGAGTTTTCCGCAAACGGTCTTGGCGTTTATACAGATGCGGCAGAGCAAGAATGTGAGTTGAATGAACTACTTATAAGAGATAATTTAACGATAAATGACTATATTGCGCTCAATTTTAACGAGCTTGATTTTATTGAGCGTGATATTGATGCTAGCGAATTAGAATTTTTTAATCCACTGGAAAAAAATAAAACAATGTCGAAATCATGGGGGCAAAGACCAGCAACAGAGTTTACGATTGCACGAAAAAGTGATGGGACATATTATCGAATCATTCAAAGCAGTGAAAAAACATTTTTATATGCAGATGAGCAAGCGTCAAAGGCTGGAATTCGCTTAATTGATTATGAATATCGAAGGCTTTTATTCGCACTAAAATATAAATACAGTGAGCCCATCGTTGTCAAACATTATATAGTTGATGAAACATACTCTTCTATTTATATTCCGGCGCATCTTCCTAATCGAGAGTATTATTTATTAATGCTACTTGGATGGCCGAATTCAAAATACAATATTTTTGATAAAAGCAATTTTTTATTTCGCACAGAATTTTTGCCGATAGTAGGGATGATGTTGAATAACTTAGGCGTAAAAATGGTCACAGGAGGACACAATGGCTAAAAACTATGGAATACGAGATGTATACGACACTATAAGAGGTAGACTTAAAAATTATATTAAGTCTGATTATTTGGCAAATAGTGAAACACTTTTAGAGTATGCCGAGGATATACTTGGCGAAGCCGCATCAGAATTTATAAACATCGCCAGAGAGCCGTACATTGAAACTGCGGCATCGTATAAAAAAGAAATTGATGGGATAAGGAATGCTAATTTAGATGCGGATATAAAAGCTATATTGCTTAAATTAGTTGAAGCAAAGCTTGGCATTTTCTGCGATCCTTTTAAGCACCAAGTGCAAGCAATAGAAAACTTTGCTAAAGGAAAAGACTTGTTTGTATCTACTGGAACAGGTTCTGGAAAAACTGAATGCTTTCTTTGGCCGATAATATATAAATGTTTTTCTGAGGCAAAAAAATCTCCTGCAACATTTGCAAATAATGCGGTAAGAACTTTGATAATATATCCAATGAACGCATTGGTTTCGGATCAGCTTGCTCGATTCAGAAAAATTTTAGGAAGTCCAAACTTTAAGGATATTTTTGTCGAGGCGTTAAATACGGATAGAATCCCAAAATTTGGCATGTATACCGGGCGGACGGCATATTCTGGTGAAACAAAAATGAATAGCAGTAAACAACTTGCTGCAACTTTTAGACGAAATTATTTGGTGGATAACGATGTAGAGCCTAAGCAGCAAGCTGCACAAATGGCGACTATAAATGGACTGAAAAGCATTAACAAATATCCGTCTAGATTTGGAGACGATGGATTGTTGCGTTTTATTGAGAACTTAGAGAAGAACATTCATAAACCGGGCCCATTTGACGCCGAGCTTATTACGCGTTTTGAAATGCAGGATTTTCCTCCGGATATCTTGATTACAAACTATTCCATGCTCGAATACATGCTAATGAGAAAGCGTGAAACGCGTATTTGGGACGATACAATCAAATGGTTGAATGAGTCTAGCGAAAATAAGCTATTAATTGTTCTAGATGAAGCGCATATGTACCGAGGTTCAGCTGGTGGCGAAATAGCATTACTGATAGAGCGGTTACTCTATCGTTTAAACATTTCCAAAGAAAAGGTTCAATTTATCTTGACAACCGCAAGTATGCCAAGAGATGATAAAGGTGCGATTGAGACATTTTTTGCTGGCTTGACAGGCAAAGAAGTTGTTGGGTGTGAGTTTTTATTTGGAGAAAGAGAACCGTTAACTGGATTCAAGTTGAAAGCTGATGTGGAAAGGCTTTTAAAAGCAGGTAGTGAGCAAGCTTATTCACCTCAACAAATTATAGATAAAATTAGGATTTTTGCAAGTGAGGTCTTTTGCGAGAAATTGATGGCTACCGTAACAGTGGATGAAGCACAGCAATGGCTTTATGATAACTTGCCAAAATATGAGGCGTATTCAAAGCTTAACGAAGAATGCCGTGAAGGGGCTAAAGCGTATTCAGCACTTGCGAATAAGATTTTTGAGAATTCACCTAAGTCTAACAGGGCTCTTGATGTACTATTGGCAGTTGTGTCGCTTGCAAAGAAAGACGGCAATATATTGTTTCCCGTGCGACTACATATGTTTATGCGAGGACTTCAAGGACTGTATGCTTGCTCAAATCCTAAATGTAATTATGCGAAACATTCTGCGCGAGAACCTTTGCCGTTAGGCAAGGTTATATCTGTTCCGAAAGAAAAATGCGATTGTGGGGCCAAAATTTATGAACTTGTAAATCATGTAAAGTGTGGTGCGCTTTATTTTCGAGTGTTTGTGCAGAAGAATGAGGGACAGCCATTTTGGTATACATTCCCTCGTCGTGGGATCGATAGCGACCGTTTGCCAGATGCTTTAAGCGAAATGCTTTTATTTGTGCGCCCTGAAAATTATCAACTTAAAAAGAATGACAAACTTGGGTTTCTGGATCCGTTCACTGGCAAGTTGTTTTTGCATGGCTCTGGAAAGAGTGGTGAAAGCTTGTTGCCTGTGATATACGCAGATAAGTTTGCCATCAAAACACAATCATTTGTATTTTCGAATTGTCCTAAATGTCAAAAACAAATGACACTCAAAAAACCGTCTGATTTATCAACTAAAGGAAACATACCTTTTTATAATCTTACAAAAGCACAGTTTGAATTGCAGCCTAAACGCTCTCAAATGATAAATGGCGGAAAGAAAGTTTTGTTATTTTCTGACTCAAGACAAAACGCAGCAAAGCTGGCACTTGACCTTTCTAAATCATCGGATGCTGATTCTTTTAGGCAAGCGGTTTTGTTGGCAACGCAAAAGTTAGCTGCAGACGGCAAAGAACATTCTTTGAAAGATTTATATTCTAGTTTTTTAGATATATGTCTAGAAAACAGGCTGACTTTTTTTCACGGTAAAAGTAAAAAAACATTTTTATCACATATAGAAAAGTTTAGGATTAAAAAGCAAAATGCAGAAAAAAGAGGAAAAAAAATAAATTACTCGGATACGGAATTTGATGATTTGCCAGATGCTTATTATGAGCAAATAATGAAATTTTTTACTGAAAGCCCAAGGTCATTTAAAGATATAGGGCTTGGTTATATTTCTCCGATGGACAATTTATTGGATGAGTTAAAATTTAGTTTAGGTGAACAAGGGACTGATATTGATATTATAAAACTGAAAGAACTGTTGGTACTTATTTTTTGGGATGTTATGGACGGCAGTGCCGCACTTGGTGTGCAAATTGGTGACGATATTAGAAGAAGACTCCCAGGGCGTAGCAAGCAGGGAGCTCAGCCATTTGGTATAGATGCTGATTTCAATAAGGGAGTAGATAAAGAGCTAATCAAAAAAATACGAGAGATTTATTCACTTGAAGAAAAACAAACGGATTTGCTGTTACAAAATATTCGAGAATTGTTTTTTGAAATGCGGGAAGATAATGGTAAGTATTATATCAGCCTGAAAGCAGTGAAAATACAGCAGTGTGCAGATAATGATGTTTGGTATAGGTGTGCTAAGTGTGGCAGGTTATCTCCTTTCAAAATTGGCGATTTTTGTGGGGTTTGTTTCACAACCTCATCTGTATCAAAAATAACCAGTGACGAACTAAGCAGGTTTGATTTTTGGCGTGAACCGATCATATCGGTGGTCAATGGTTCAAGAACTATTCAAACCATTGATACAGAGGAGCATACAGCACAATTATCTCACAAAGATGCAAAGGGTGACTCATGGAGTCGTACCGAACAATACGAAATGCGGTTTCAGGATATAAATGCAGGTGAGATGGGAGAGGATGCAATAGATGTTTTGAGTTGCACAACGACAATGGAGGTCGGTATTGATATTGGGTCGTTGACTGCGGTTGGGATGCGAAATATTCCTCCGATGCGTGAAAACTATCAACAACGGGCAGGACGTGCCGGTCGTCGAAATGCAGAAATATCAACGATTGTTACATTTGCATCTGAACGTCCGCACGATAGCCACTACTTTAAAAATCCTGATGAAATGATATCTGGAGTCCCACGCCGTCCTTGGATAGATAAGGACAACCCTAAAATACAACAAAGACACTTAAATATGCTTGCATTAAATGGATTTATGATGACACCAGAGATGCGAGCCTCTTTTGACGGACTTGATGGTGAGGGAGGAATAGGTATAGTTTCCCTTTGCGAAAAATATGCGGAGGCTTTTGTTGAATATTGCCGTAATTCCAGCTTACCTAAGGCGCATATGGACAAGACCATCGAAGTATTTACAAAAATAAAAGAAAAAGTCTTGGCGGATAATGGACGGACGGAGTATATTCATAACGATGAGGAAACTTCTGCTCTTGATGTATTTCACAAACAAGGTTTTGTACCTTCGTATTCATTTCCAAAGAATGTAGTTAGTTTTTATATTGAAAAGGATTCAGAAAAAGGCAGACATGCACCTAAAGAAATAGTTTATGCACCGGACAGGGATATTGCAGTTGCGTTAAGCGAGTATGCCCCAGGTAGATTTGTCACGATTGATAAAAACATCTACAAGAGCGGCGGAATTTATGCCAATCCACGTCCAAAAAACTTTGAACATAATCAAGCGGAATATTATTTTAACAATTCAGATTATTGTAAAATGATTTATATATGCACTGAATGTAATTGGTTCGGGCAGAAAAATATGGAGACAGAGTTAGAAAATGGGCAATGTCCGTACTGTCACGCTGAAGTTGAGGAGCACAAGATGCTTCGCCCATGGGGCTTTGCGCCCGAAAGGGCTACGGCAGTTAGACATGATGACGAAAGCGAAGAGTACACATATACGGCTGCCCCATTTTATTCGTATGTGCCGTCGAAAACAGCAATGAAAGAAGTTGCAGGCAGCAATATGCGTTATGCAAATTTGCCTGATAGAGATGTTCTTACAGTGAACATGGGCAATCGTAGATATGGTTTCAATGTGTGTAAAAAATGCGGCGGGGCAGAAGTTGCCGAGAATGATAAAGGGACTGTTGGTTATATATCACAGCCATACCATGACAACAGAAATCTTTGCATGCATGAAAACGCAGTGGAGAGGAATCTATTTTTGGGTTTTGAATTTAAAACGGATATGTTTATGCTTGATATAGCATATGATACGCAAAAGCTTGTTGGTAGTGGGGGTGAAAGAGAGCGTGCCATTCTTAGTGCTGCTATTACAACGCTTTTGGAAGCATTGAGAAAAGCTGTTGCACTTGAGCTTGATATAGATTATAGTGAGATAAGCGGCGGATGGATGTTTAGGCGTCGTCCAGTATCGGAGCTGTCGCATATAGAAATGTTTTTTTATGACAACCTTGCAAGCGGTGCCGGATATTCCTCTTTAATTGGTGGAATGCTTCATAAGGTTTTGCCTCGTGCGAGAGAAATTTTGTCAAGTTGCGTGTGTGCCAAAACATGCAAAAACTGTCTTGACAATTTTTATAACCAACGCTATCATACATTATTTGATAGATTTTTAGGACTACAATTGCTTGATTATATGGAAAAGAAAATAGTGCCAACAGATTACAGTGATTTTGAGCAAGACGAAAAACTTGTGCCATTGAAAGCTCTAATTGCCGATGCAGGTGAAGTTTTTAGAGATGTAAAATTTGAGGTTATTCCCGGACTAAGAAAAAAACCAAATGATACAGATGATATAATGTTTCTTAATATGTATGACTTAACAGATTGGTTACCTAATGTATTTATGCACTTTAATGAAAAAGCGAGGATAAAGAAGTGAAATGACAAAATTTACTATCGTAGAAAAAAGAATAGATGAGCTTGAAGTCAGTACAAGCAATCCAAGATTTGTTCAAATAGTTATGGACGAGTCAACAGCTATAAATCAACTAATTAATCTTGATTTAAAAAAGATGATTAAGCTCGTCAAAAGCGTAATTGAAAAAGGTGTATTGCCGTTACCATTTTACGCTTTTAAAGAAAAAGATCAGTTGATTTTGGCCGATGGAAATAGACGGTTAACGGTCATTAAGATATTGCGGAATCCCAGCATCATACCTCGTGGCGAAAGGATGCAAGAACTCATTAAGTTGTGTGAAGATAATAAAGATAAAGTTTCATTACCTGAAAGAATGCCGTGTGTAATTTATGAGCGTTGGACAGATGACCTTTTTGATATTTTGAATAGCTTACATGTAACAGATGAGAGCAAATCTGATTGGACACCATTAGCTCAATATAGATTGTCTTCTCGACATGGCGGCAATAAGTATTTGTGGATGAAAACTTTGCTGTTTCATTACAATGACAGCAATAAAGTAGATGAGATGACAAACAAGAAAGCGGATGTATTCAGTAGAATGTTTGCTGCTATGAATGCAAAAAAGATTAAGATTCTTGAAACTGGTGAGATACAGCTTGAAGGAGCTAAAGAATGCTTAGACAAATTTGCGCATAGGATTAAGAACAATTATCTCAATACGAGAAGTTCGCAAGAAGAGTTTCAAAATGCAGTTCAGGAAATATTTTTAGATAGAATTTTGTTAAGAACACCAAAGTATTTTTTTTCGATATCAAATACAAAGATTTATCGTTCGCAGGTTTTTAGCTTACAGTTGATTGGCTTTTGCATTAAAGACGAAACTGGCAAAAGTATAAGATATAACTATGACGATGTTGAAATACAGTTTTTTAATATGATAGGTGAGGGATATGCTCAACTTAATACAACACAAGTTGGCAAATGGAAAATAAACATAAAATATAATGGTTGTGAGCAAGCATATGATATTGAAGTAATAGATAAAAAAGAACTTTGCATCGTTTTGACAAATTCTAAAGTTACCGTTACTGTTGGCAACAGTGTCAATTTGCGGACATATATAAAAACAGCTACTGATGCTTTCGGGCAAGACATAACCAATAAAATAAAAATTAAAAGTGTAAAGAATCAAAATCTTAAAATCAATAATGATGTGTTTTCAGGAGATATGCCAGCAGGTCGCTATTTGGTTCAATATTTTTATAAAGACATGGATGGCGAATGTTCTAAAACGCTGATAGTTGAAGTGTGTGCTGCTGAAGATTCTTATTTTTTCCCATTACTAGGAATAAACTCTGACACAAAGCTTTTATCATGGGGAACAAAACCAGTCGCTATAAGCTTCAACAATACTGTAGCTGCGTTAATTAATGAGATAAATAAATTAGATTTTAATGAATATCCAAATCTTATTTCGTGTGCCTTGAGAAGTATGTTTGAATTATCGTACGATACACTAATTGCTCATGCAAAAATATCGCAAAATACTCAAGTTAAGCATTTTAAAGATAAATTGAAAATAATAATTGATGCACTATCACAGGTTTCTGTTCTGACATATATTTGTAATGCCGATAAAATAACATTCTCTTTCGATAGTGAAAGAAATTTTCTTAATACTTTTACTGACGAAAAATTGAATGCGATAAATGGACGGCTGAACAACGCAACGCATAAGGCGGGGCAAGGCGTAAATTTTAATGAGATAAAAGAGAACATGAAAAAAGACTTTTCAAGACTATTAGCACTGATAAATCAGTGGCTTAATTAGGCTAGAATTTATAAATAAAGGAGCACTACTATGCATTCACCATTGAGATACCCTGGCGGGAAGCAAAAAGTTTATTCAAAAGTAAGGCGAATTATTGATGAAAATCAATATAATAATTTGACCTATGTAGAGCCGTTTGCGGGAGGCTTTGGTATAGGTTTACGGTTACTTTTTGATGGAGTAGTTCAAAATGTAATATTAAACGATTTGGACAGACATATATATAATTTTTGGTGTTCGGTACTTAATCATACTGACGCACTTTGTGCATTGATACAACATACGCCAATAACCTTAACAGAGAGAGCAAATCAAAAAAATATTTATCAAGATGTTAATGCGGGGCAATTAGCTGACGGATTTGCAACATTGTTCTTGAATCGTGTAAATTTTTCAGGAGTAATTAAAGGTGGTCCAATAGGAGGATTGGCGCAAAATGGGAAATATAAACTCGATTGTAGATTTAACAAAGGAAGGTTGATACAGCAAATTCGAAACATAGCAAATTATGCTGGGCAAATTCAAGTATTTAACAAAGATGCTTGTGCTTTTTTGATTGAAGATATTCTCCCAGTAGCGAATGAAGTTTTTATCAATATTGATCCACCTTATGTAGTAAAGGGGGCACAGCTATATACGAACTTTTTTGTCAATGACACACCGCACATTGAACTAGCTGAACTGATTCAAAATCAGTTTAATGATGTTGCTTGGATAATGACTTATGATGATTCTCTGCTAATTCGTGAAATTTATCAGGATTGCAATATCAGAGAATATAAGTTGCAGCATAGTGCTGGTAAAACGCATTTGGGGCAAGAACTGTTTATTACAGCATTAGACGGATTGAATTGGTAGTTTAAAACGGAGCTCTTATTTGTGGTATAACAAACATGAAGGAATTCAGATGAACAAAAATAGAGGATAAAATAATTCAAAGACAAAATTGAAAGATGCTGCGGAATATTTAATTAGGCGGGTGATGATCCTTCTCCAAAAGTAGCACCAGCTTTTGAGTTCAATATGATCAATTAAGCAGCTATTATATGAGTGACTATGCTAAAAGAATTTACATTAAAAACAGACAGAGAAGGTCTATATAATATCACCGCATAAGTAGCAGAGGCGGTAAAAGCAAGCGGCATTAAAGATGGTGTTGCGATTGTCTATTGTCCGCATACGACAGGTGGGATAACAATCAATGAGAATTGCGATCCAGATGTAGTCACAGATTTGCTGTTTGGATTAGCGAAAACATTTCCAGATAGAGCGGAGTTTCGTCATGCAGAAGGTAATTCAGCTACACACCTTAAATCTAGTTGCGTGGGGGTGAGCCAAACCATTATTATCAATCAAGGTAAGTTACTGCTCGGTACATGGCAGGGCATTTATTTTTGTGAGTTTGATGGACCAAGGCAACGCAAATATTTTGTTAAAGTTATGGAGGATAAAGCATAGTGACAACAGACTACAAACAATTGGCGGATGCCATTTATTATAGGAAATCAACACGCGATTATAGTGATGCCGTGGTGGATATTTTAGAGAACAAGGGTGATTTAGTAGAGGCTTTTGGATTGATTTCACTTGTGTCTGACATAAAGGTGTCGGTGCGTGTTTTAGAGAGTCACGAGGTT
>Ga0123355_10010874_pt1 | contig 14000 bp, 11 predicted proteins | sample TergutEmb28metaG_3_FD_89872 | JGI IMG/M metagenome (GOLD analysis project Ga0123355, IMG submission 89872) | Embiratermes neotenicus P1 segment gut microbial communities from Petit-Saut dam, French Guiana - Emb289 P1 | ecosystem: Host-associated > Arthropoda: Insects > Digestive system > Gut ... | reverse complement strand
TAACCGACTTCTCAGGTTGGGACGCCCATGAGGCGCGGTTACGTTGTCCCGATGATGTGAGTGGTGATATAGGAGGATGTAGTGCCAGGAGGGCCCTTAAACCTAACTTCAACTAACCTACCCAAACCATGGTCACCGCGGGAATCCTCCCCTTTAGGGAAAATTCCCACGGCAGAACCGGGAATCGAACCCGGGACCTCATGATTAGTAGTCAGAGACTCTGACCACTAGACCACGAGGCATAAAGGAGAAATAAATATAATACTAAGTGACATCTAGTTGATTTCTTATTCCACAGAAGAAATGCAGTTTGTGTATAACTGTATAGGCGTTTTATTAAACGTCTATACAGCTCCAATGCATTTTAAATGATTTTTACTATCAAAACGAAAACTAAAGAGAACTGGCGAGACGATCTGAACAGAGTAATAAAAGAACGACGGCAGTTACCCCATCACGGTGGTGGTGTAAGTCTACCGCACGACCTCCAGCAAATGACCTACTTTAGTCTCGAGAGAGGGGAGGAGACATGGTGACCTCGGTTGCACCACGACCAGGTGAATGACCCGAGCCATACTGCGACTGCACAGGGTGAGTAAGACAAGTCACTGACTTGCAGCAGCGATATGCAAATTGTGGAGGGCGATAACGTTGGAAGGGTGCAGCAGACAAAGCAAGAAGAAAGTGAGTAAAGTGTCTGGTATTGAACTGTTCAGAAACAAAAATTGGAGAACAAAATTTGTAAATGAGACCAGCCTCGTGGTCTAGTGGTCAGAGTCTCTGCCTACTAATCATGAGGTCCCGGGTTCGATTCCCGGCTCTACTGTCGGAATTTTCTCTGAAGGGGAGGATACTCGCGGTGACCATGGTCTGGGTAGGTTAGTAGTATTTAGGTTTAAGGGCCCTCCTGGCACTACATCCTCCTATATCACCACTCACATCATCGGGACAACGTAACCGCGCCTCATGGGCGTTCCAACCTCTGCAGTCGGTTACACTTCTGCCATGCCTAGGAGGGAAGACCACGAAGTCCACAAGGATATGTGGCGGCACTGGGGGAGGGGATTGTAAATGAAAAATTATTAAATATTAATAAGATGATAGCCCACAAGAAAATATTAAGATCTACTAACAAAGCTCGGATTATGAAGTTAGGCAGTTTTTAGATAAGGTAAAGTATTAGGATGGATCTCCAGGAGGTGGGTTCAACGTGGCAAAAGATTTGTACATAACGCATTATTAGAAGATGAAGTGTTAACCATCGTGACAAGCCGGTGTTAATCTGTAGATAGTCCCAAGCCACGTAAGAGCTAAAATCAATGTATATACAAAAAGACGCATCCGTTTTAAAATAAGACGTTCTGAGCAGGCGTCATCATCCAGCCTGCTTTCTACTGCAAAAGGTTATAGTTCTGTTTAACCATCACTATGCTTCCTGTCGTTTTATTCTACTGTTGTGACATTTGTTATTATCGTTATTTACGTACAGATGCGGTGTGCACGACACTCGTCTGCTGTACATCTCGCACCGTCATCACTTTATAATTTGGCTTACCAAAATATTTCATACACAACAAACAGACATATTTACAGTCTATCCCCGTACCTAATTTCACGCGTCTCGCTCCAATGGTTCGTTATCACAGTTACGTCAGGGAAAGTCAAATTTTTCGAACGGCCGCCACGTTATCATCACTTTTACGCGGGATATTTACAACTATATACTTAAAACAAACCATATATCTAAGTAAATAATGTTACAGCCACCCTGTGTTTACAGTTTCTGAAACATGTAATGTTATTTCCCATGATCAAAATTTTGAACCTTTAAAGTAGTACTTTTCAAATTATCGTCATTATCTTCATCATCATCATCAACACCATATCTTCTCTGGATGCCGGAGAATTCTCCTTACAGAAAAAGGACGCAATTACGTGAAACATGCGAGCAGCTGTGACACCAAGTTGGGGAATGCCTTATTTGGCGTCATCTGTTCTCATTCACTGTCAGTCGCTTTATTTACAAAGAAATAAAAATTCTGTGTACGGTACTAAATATTCGCCAAAGCAATACACTTCATGGGCACTCTTCGCCTATATTGTCTGGGAATTAAAAATCTTCCAAACCTGGATACTAAAACTGTACGTGAGTGACGTCAAAGAAACGTCGTGACGTAGGGAGATGAAGTTGAATGACCAGCAGGTAACCGACTTACCTAGCAGGGGCGTATAATGAGAGTGACACAATAAATATTGATTTGCGCTATATTAAGGTCGCGATATTATGAACCGCAGGTGAATGACTCGCAATGGAGAATCCATTAGACTCAACTAAATTAAGATTCGTTATCTGCCGTAGTACCGTGACGAAGGAGCGTTCTCCGAACTGACGGCTGTACGATACTAAAATAACCCAACTTCCCTCATACAAAAACGTTTCTGTTTCCATGGTATTCATAGTTCAGATTGATTAATCTTCCGTGTTTAGAAGTAATTAGAAACGAACTCACTCGTCTTTGGGGTCATTTCCCATGCCTTAGTAAATGTGGCAAATTTTGTGAAAACCAACTTTTCTGTATCTTTAAGAGAGGGTGACACTAGGTTAAAAGTACAAGATTTTTTCTCCTTTTCTTACTAGGCGTTATTTAGGATATTAAGAAAGAGACGCTTTCACGGAGGCCATGCTCGCCCGTCTGTGGCCTACAGTAACAAAATATTCGGACTCATTTTCATGACATTCGCTACAGGAATTCTGTAAAAGAAGTTGGCCAGCAACAACGAGTTTTGCGGAAATTCCCTCAGTGACAGCCTTATTTTACGTGGAGTGTAAATAAATTTTTAGACATACCTTCCACACTTCTTGACCGATTTCGATGAAATTCGGAATAGCAATGCTGTACAGCAAGTGCGAGTTCGTAAAAAATCTGTGAGGTGAAACCCGTACCTTACCCAGCGGCGTGAATATCATTTTTCCACGCACTTTCCACACTCTTCATCCAAGTCTGTGCAGAGATATCCACAGAACTTTATTCAGAGACTGGGATTTTCATGAAAATCTGCGCAGTGCAAGTCGCACTTCACTACCGGGTGTAAACGAATTCCTATTCTTGCTTTCCAAATTTATTATCCGGTTTGGGTGGAATTCGGTACCAGAGCTCTGCACATAATCCTGTTGAGCATTTATAACTTTTGTGGAAATCGGCGTCGGGAAGGCCGTACTTTCATTCTGGGCGTATATAAAATTACATTTATGCCCTATACCATGAAACCGTACGACATGCTGAAAGCAAAGGAAATAAAGCACCTGTTACCTTTCCAGTAAACTTTGAGAATAACTGTGGTGCCTTCTGTGATGTCGTGGGCCCGGTAGCGCAGTCGGTATAGCGACTGGCTACGGGCTGGATGGTGCGGGGATCGAATCCCCGTGGGGACGAGATTTTCCGCCCGTCCAGACCGGCCCTGGAGCCCACCCAGCCTCCTGTATCATGGGTACCGGGTCTTTCCCGGGGGTAGAGAGCGGCCGGGGTCTGACGCTGACACCTCACCCCCTTCTAGTGCCGTGGTCAAGAAAGAGTAGAGTTATACATCTACTCCCCCTATGGGCCGTACGGCCTCTACAGAGCCTCAGTGCTTGTACAAGGGTGCACTTTGCCTTTTACGTACTTTACCTTTTGCGATGTGCCGCTATGTAGTCTGGCAGTACTCGACCAACGTTTGGAGAAAAATTACTGCCTCTTTTATCTCCAAATGGAGCCAGTACGTTCCTCCGAAAAGTCAGATTTCAACCAGACTACACGGGGTCACGACATTATGGAGGCAGTATTCTAACCAGTCACCTCCGTAGTGAACTCGGTACAAAATGTAACAAATTTGTCCACTTCATCGTGATTTAATTTTTCGTGGTTAAAGCCTTTCTTCATTTGCCAATGGTAAACGTCTACGTAATTTCTGCGCATTGCACGACACACCAGGACAAAGTACACCGACGGGTGGTGTCTAACCTACTTAAAGTTTTAACATTGAAGTAAGAGTATAATTAAAATCATATAAGTATATAAATAAATAAATAAATAAACTCCATACAACAGAGTCCTTCTTGAAATGCTACCAGGTCCTCAGCTAGTCAAGAAATTCCCTGCATTTTATGGAACTGGAATGTTAATTGCTCCATTCAAAAGAGCCCGCCACCTGTCCCTATCCCGAGTCAGATCGATCCAGTCCATGGCCCCCCTATCCTCCTCCTTGAAAATCCATTTTAATATTATCCTCCCATCTACGCCTAGGTCAAATAAATAAATAAGTCACGAATAGTGACAGAGAAAAGATAATCCGTTGAATTTAAGATTCAGTTAAAGGTAAAGTTGCTCCTGTCCGTACCGTGAAGGCGGCATATTGGGGGGTGTTGCGGTACAGCTCCATTCTATGGCAAACGGCGACAATAAAGGAAGGTGGGCGTTCAACTTCGCTCACCAGAAGCTTTGCCTCGGGAAAGAAGCTCGGGTACGCCTTTAACAGGAAGCTGGGTGGGGTCCAGAGTCGGTCTGTAGGTTTCGGAGAAGAGACAAAGCTCTTACCCCGACCGGAATTCGAAACCCGGACCGTCCATCCTGTAGCCTAGTCAATATATCAGATTTAGTTACTGTATAACATTCACTGTGTTCGGACAACAATTACAAATTACTTATCCTTCCAAATCAACAATAATTTAACTTTATAGTCACATGACTAAGCACTAAGCAAGCATAGATCGTCATAGACTTATTTTACATAACACCATCTAACACAGGGATTGTACAGAAATTACATTAATATAAAATATCTGATATGCCAGTCGATTAAAAATATGGACCCACACCCTATAAGGTCGAAGCTACGTTTTTCCCCCCCTCACATGAATGTTCCTTAGGAAATCGTCGAAATTAAGTAAGAAACTGGTAACTTCAGGGTCTATAACACAGAAGAGTGCGGGAAAAATGTACACTTAGTAGCAGTGAGATGGGAATAAATTAAATGTTCCTTACAAGTTTTGCACAAACGTGGGGCGGTCTGAATATAAAATAAACAGAATATGCCCAGACGTGCTCTGTGTTTGACTAATTGGGTATCAAGTGGCACCAGGAGAGGTATATCTCTCTCTGTCGCTCTCTTTGCAAGTACTTCGTTTCCCAGTCAGCCGTCATTCTATCAGTGATCCATACTCATTCATCTATCATTCTGAGATGCGAAAGTGGGCCCGTTAGAGGCCGTATGCCACAGCAAAGCAGTTATCACCCCACCCAAAGAGTCGAATATAAAAAAAAATATTAAATACTGCAGATGAGAAGATGGCGCTTGGCGATTTAAGTGCTCCTTCACATACGAAGATCCCACTAAATCTCCTTCCATTATTACACGGTACGTGCCAACGACCGGCCTCTATACTGACCCCAGAAAACTTGGCATTTAATCGTCAAGACCTGTGCGCCTGCGTAGTATCAACACTGCGTCGGGTGATCCTGAGCACACGATCCACAGAAATCTGGAGCGAGCGAAGTTGGCTAATATCAATCATTGTATAATAAGGTCTGAACTGGTCAGAAAAAATGGGATTATTGCCCTCTCACGTTCGTCACGGCACATCCCATTCCAGGCCTGATTACTGCATTATCTGTCAGCAAGTATCAGCAGTAAAGGTCAAGAGTACTAATGAGTTCTACTGGACAAATGATTAATCACATCAACAGGTCATTCGACGTGATACGAATATACTACTTCCTTATTTACGTGTTATGAAACTGTCAGTAGTGCAGCCAATATGATTAGTGAATGATGTATTGAAAGGGACTTGAAAGTGGTCGTGGCCTAATCTGAAGTAATGTTCCGGCATTGGATGGAAGGTCCGAGGAAAAACCACACAAACACATAATGATGACCGTCCCGGCCAGAGTACGAACCGGTTGCCTGTCGAATGCAAATCAGAAGCCTTGCTGCACGAACCAATTCGTTAGGTGATCATTTCCCACATTCCTGCGGGTTACGTATCAGTGGGACTGGACGTTGTACAGCTAAATGGAAACAATGTGGGAGCTTTTAATATCAGATTCACCACCCAGGGAAAGAGTACCCTCTGATCTTTGGTATGAGGCTGGATGGACCAGTTACCTTAAAAAGAGAGAGGGAAATACGGCAATAATGGCTTGCAGTACTAACCACTCGAGAGTCATGCTCTAATTTCACGAAACACTGTCATTTTTGAAGGACTTACAGTGGCCCATAATTTTCCCGTCTTTACGTTTTCACAAGGACGTGCCAGCAGTCCCTGTCCTGAACCAGACGAAACAAACCCTCGTCATCACGCAATACTTGAGATGAATTTTAATACAGCACTATCCATACATATGCACGGTTGAGGCACTGCGCTACAAGCCGGAAAGTAGCGGCTTCGATTCCCGATGGTGTCATTGTAAATTTTCATTGACATAATCCTTCTGGCCGAACTGTGGCCCTAGGGTCGATTCAGCCTCTAACAGCAATAAGTACCAGCAATATTTCCTGGGGGAAAAGGCGGCCGTTGCGTAGGGCTGATAACCTTACTACCTTCATGTCTTGAAATCTGGGAGCCTCAAACTCCCGGAACGCTCAGGACCTGTCCAGGTCTGGAGAGGTATCGCTAAAAAGGATCCATACATCTACGTCTGGTTCTTCTGAAAGCGGTCTTTCCACTACTGGTTTTCTGGCTAAAATTTCTACGAGTTTTTTTCTTCTGCTCCTTACGTCTTACACGTCAAGCCCATGACATTATCTTTATTCCGCAGCAATTAATAGGTACAAGAGTTACAGAGATACCAACAGCTAAAATACCCCACCCATAGACGAATATTTCGCCAAAATTCGCCCTACTGCTTAATCATAAATAGCGTTTAACGGCGAACGATAAGCAACAGATCGCTGGTATCTTAACTTGGCAACTGGATTTGATAACGCCTGAAAACAAGAGTTCCTTTGCAGCCCTAATTTATCGGGTTGAGTAAAGAATATTTTATTCGTAAATATACTTTCCACAACGAACATACACGTAAGCTTCTCTTCCTAAGACACAAGAAGAAAAGAAAATGAATACCTTAATGTCAATAACAGACGAAAAGCAATTTTCATACGTCGCCTTGCTTAACTTCTTTTACCTTGAGGGTAAGAGCACGTGGCAAAAAAACCTTAATGTCAATGACAGACCAAAAACAATTTTCGTGTGTCACATCGCTTATCTGTTTTTATTACCCTGAGGATAAGAGTAACCGGCAAAAAACGTGTCTTCGTACTTTCAGTGACGTACTGTTATCTGGTCGGTCAAGGCAGAAGTTCGGGACATTTGTACGAAGAAGATAAAAATTGCAAAACTTTGGGATATTTTGGTGTCTAATGAAGGTTGAACTTCAGGACAAAGATGCGGAGAACGTCACATGAAATGTCACATACTGCCTGATTTGGGGGGGGGAGAGAGAGAGAGAGAGAGAGAGAAAGAGAGGGAGAGAGAGAGCCCCCCCCCCACACACACACACCTCTAGTGGTAATGGACAAGAGAATGACGCTTTAACCTCATTATTCAGTTCCGTGCTATCTTAATTTAACAACTTTCAGCCATGACACTTATGGACAAAAAATAAGATATCCTACATTGTAGGATATCTTATTCTTATTTCTCAATATCTGTAAGACCGCGGCCCGGTAGATTATTTTTTCATAAGACGAGGGCCCTGTCCCAACAAATTTACTCGTAAATAACTTTCCAGTTCATACATTAAACTAACATAAGTATTAATAATTAATTATGGCATAATCATAGAGTATTAGTACACTTATGTATACGGTGTGGCATGTTGACAAATATAAAATTACATTTAAATTAGTTATCAATCACTGAACTAATGAAATCTTGTAGCATATTGTAGTCTGAGTTTTTCGACACATTCACGAATATTATTATCCTCAGAACATTTCCAAGATAAGACATTTAGTCGTGAAAATTACTTAGAAAACTAAAATGACAAATTCCAGGAGGACCTCTCGCGGCCCGGTATAATTGATGCCAGGGCCCGGAACCGGGCCGCGGCCCGGTGGTTCAGAAACACTTTCCTACAGTACGTAGGCTAATCAGAGTATACCATCAGCCGCCAGACGACTGCATCAATGCCTGCCGAAACATGTAGTGATTAATATGAAACAAGATCAGAGTTTTCTTTGTGTAGAAAATATGAAATGACACGCAAACAGTTCCGACCATTTAGACGCTGTATGTTTCATACCGTCAAACACTATGAAGCCTGGAAACCATTTAAATATTTAAAAACTGGTTCTTACCTCACAGAGAACACACTGTATGTATACTACACAGATGAAAGACATAAATCTGCTGAGGAAATAATTGCTGTTGTGAAAATGCAAGAATTTTAAATGCTAACGCATGTGGTGTAATTTAAAGGTAAAGCTGTCGATGTGCATACCATGCAGGCAAAGGTATAGCCCCACACACATTCTCAAATCCGCGGCAGACGGAGATGTGGTCAGCTCCACGTCCTGGTCGCCTTAACTTCGGGAACAGAGCCACCAGCAACCACTGGGATCCAAACCCGATCTCACAGCTTTCAGGAACGGATAAAAAGCTCTTACCTCTGACGGGAATCAAACCGTGCATCCTCGGTCATTCTGCCTGTAGTCTTGTCGCTACAGTAACAGAAGCTCCTAAACGCAGGTGATGAATGGTGTATAGAGCAGCCACTAGGCTTCAGACGGCTGGAGCAGGAATTACAAAATCCAGGGTCGCAAAACAAGTGTCATTCAATTCCCATCATGAAGCCAACTTGAGGGCTGAAACAGTTTGATGATCAGAGCAGATCCTGGCACAGTCTGGGTTGCAAGGCCAGCGTGATTTACGATTTTGGATCTTGGTCAAAAATGTTTGAGAACCCCTGCCAATAGTTTTGACCAGTCGAAAATCGGGAACAAGGGTCATGGATCACTGTTACTGCACCTAATAACTGTGGCATGTTTTGTAAAAATAATAATTACACGGTGAAAAAGTCAGTCTCTTTTGGAAAACGTATAATTACTTGATAGAAATTGGATGGAGAAAGCTCTCCTCCACATTTCTCGACAAGAAGATTGCAGAGTCTGCTGAGCGATGCCGACTGAGAGACTACAATGGCCGGACATCGTTACTGGGCCGTCCGTCTCTACCCGCCCATCTGCAATATGTAACTGCAAAACTCTCACTTTTAACCTAACCCTTTCCTTAAGTCTCTTTCACAACGACTTTCATTCTCCTTTCCCTCTTCATCCTACAATCGAGTTTCTCCAAGAGACGACAATATTCTCACGGTACGACCTCCACAATTATTTTAAATTTTACGATGGTGGTTACTAGGTCACTTCCTTAAGTCAAAGTGCAAAGAAGAATTGCACGCATTTTGATCTATACCAGAAATCACGATTTAATGTCGGCAGAGTTCTCTTACTTTAAATGAGCACGCGTGCAAAATAATACAATTCCCAGTTACAAAGGAGTCACGAACGTTGTTCTGCTCCGCTCAAAACGAGCCTTTTAGAAGTCACTGGGCTAATGACATGTCAAATTTTATTCAGTGTTATAACTCAGAGGTTCATTGACAGCAATAACACTTCCGCTTCCGGACTGAGAGCTAGGTAACGAAATCTCGTGCTACTTCTAGTAACACTTATACATTTGGAAACAAAGTGAAATCTGGTTAACATAAAACAGAATCTTACAAAGACTGGATGTGGTAGTTAAATAAGGTTCGTGTTCTTCCTCTTGTAGCGTATAACTTGTCACGACACAATAGAACTTTGCACCTCTAAGTAATCTTATGTAGTTGTACTCCTTCATGATCAAAAATCACTTTCAAATGAATTGTTATTGTCATCGTTTTATCAAAAAAAAAATTTGCTTGAAATTCTTGTTTCGTTTCCTCAGGTCTTCCTAATTCACTTACAGAATGATGTGCTAAGAACAAAGAACTACAAAATTTCACGTCACACATTATCCTAATAGGTTCAGATTGTTTCATACTACTTTGATAAGAATTTTAAATCTTTCTTTTTTTACGGAAAAGATTAACCGATTTTTTAGCGCCACGAACTAAAATTTTGCGGTCTTCTTCCACAAGGTAACTGGAGTAGTGCTGTCAGTGTGGTGACTAACTTTTGGGACTGGACAGCTGAGGAGTCGCATTTCGATTACCGGCAACAACAAGAAATATAACTCTTCTATACAAGCGTTCAGAATGGCTCTGGAGCCCACTAAACCTCCTGATCAATGTGTACCGAGGAATCTTCCCCCGCGGGTAAAGTGCCCGGGCCGTGAATGTGACCACTCATCTCCATCTAGTGTCGAAATTAAGAACGACTGGTGTTATATCTCACACATACCATACGCCTTCATAGCGTGCACAAGGACAGCTTTATCTTTACCATTATGAAACCTTAATCAGTACTTAATTTAACCATAATTAATGTTACGTACTCGAAACTAAGTACCGTGTCACTGTTAGTGTTGTCAACAATTCGATTGATGTTTCAATGCTGTGACATGAGTTCACAGCATTGAAACATCAAGAAGATAGGGGTAGGTTTTCAAATTTTTATAGGTCACGCAGGCCCTTAGGGTGAGTAGAGGTATACCTCTACTCTTTCTAGGACCTCGGCACTAAATGGGGTGGGGGGCCAGCCCGACGACCCGGCCTCCTCTACCCCCGGGAAAGACCCGGTACCCATTTTACAGGAGGCTGGGTGGGCCCCAGGGCCGGTCTGGAGGGCGAAAAATCTCGTCCCCACCGGAATTCGATCCCAGACCGTCCATCCCGTAGTCAGTCGCTATACCGACTAAGCTATCCGGCCCACACATCAAGAAGATAATTATTTAAAACTTTTACACCAAAACCAATTTGTTCGAATTGTTGCTGACGACAGGTACTATAAGATCTTAGCACCAAAAACACATTAGTAATGTACAAATAAATTGCATGTTTTGCACAAAATTCTTCACAAAATATTTCACGTTTTCTCAAGGTGAATATCATGGAACAGGTGTCATTTAATTTTACTGCAAGTTGCAAATTGGTGTTCGTGTTTAGTGCCAAGTATCAACCCTGCACTCATTTAAAGGCATCCAGTAAATACTACAAGACAAAATGTCGGTAAGCTACACTGGGCGAGAACTAAACCGAGCCTCCCATGGCATTATTGATAATTCCAGCGTTGGCAGTCTTAATGTGTGTAATTCCGTTGTGTTAATACAGTATGTATCAATACAACAGTTTATACACAACACTTCATCATAGCAACCTAAGAAGCTACATGTTTCGGCTGTATGAGGCAACCATCATCAGGCTTCATGTTTCAGAACTGTATGAAAAAGAAAGCCATATAGCTGTAGATGTACATTCAGAAAATAAATAATCGCGTTACAGCTATATGATTTCCTTTTTAAATTCTGACATTGGAGGATATACGGTCAACTATCTTATCGCCAAATATATATATATATGATTTTCTTTTTTATACAGTTCGGAAACGTGAAGTCTGCTGATGGTTGCCTTGCCTCGTATAGCCGAAATATGTAGCTTTTTTAGACAACTACAATTTAGTACTGTGTATAGAGTGATTTACTGTTAAGCGCTCGAGTGCTGAAGAACGAAATTATAGTGCACTTTATGGTGGAATGGTAGAAGTAATGTCAGGGTGGTCTGACAACCCGGGTTAATATTAGCGATGACGAAGATTTGGGTGGGGAGGTGCACACTATATCGCGGACATTCACCTTGATGCTGCGAACTCGGCCAAGAGAGCTTTTAATGCGGTTAGTCTTCGTCACAGGCTCCGCGATATTTCTACACTAACATGAGCAGGATAGCGTGGTGAAACCAGGTCAACTGACACATCCAGCGAGGCTAGGACGTTGCCTCCAGTCGTTCGAGGTCGCTCCGTAGTCTGAGCCTCGCAACAAGGGCCTCAGCTACTCCCAGAAATTTCCTCAGTATAAGTGAGAATCGAGGTCAGACTCCTCGAAAGCGGCTAGGGCATTGCCTCTGACTGACTTTTGAGGTCACCAATGGCCAGCCTCAATGTAGCGTACCCAAAGCGGCATGCAATTCAGACTTTTTTTTTTCTACTTCACACAGATCATTTAAAGGCCTGACATTTTAATTTCAATTTCGTTTGCTCCTTCAGCATGTGACGTACACAGCCCTGAAGGTTTGACTGCCTGTGCCATCTTCCGAGTGGGTCATTGCAGAAAGAAACAACTTACTTCTAACATATAATAAGTCGAGATAAACCGTAGTCAGTATTTTCGGAACGGATGGTGGTGGTGGTGGTGGTGGTGGAGGTAGTAGTAGTAGTAGTAGTAGTAGTAGCAGTAGTAGTAGTAGTAGTAGTATGGTCGGGTAGCTCGGTATAGCGACTGAACTACGGGCTGGACGGTCCGGGATCGAATCCCAGCTTCCTGTAAATTGGGTACCGGGTCTTTCCTGGGGGTAAAGTGCGGCCAGGGCGTGCTGCTGACAACTCACCCCCTTCTAGTGCCGCGGTCACGGAAGAGTAGAGCTATACCTGTACCCACCCTCTGGACCACACCGGGCCTGTAACGGGATCACTTTACCTTTAGTAGTAGTAGTAGGAGGAGGAGGAGGAGGAAGGGGTTGCTGAGGAAGATTTAAATGACATTCTCACCTAGCAGAAGTAAAAATCTCACCCTCTCGCAGGGAGCCCAGGACAGATGTAAAACCTCCCTTTAGCCCCGCACGCCAAAATGCAAAACTGTAAGGAGTCTTAGTATGATTCGCACTGTGTATATGGCATATGTAACGTGCTACTACATTTTCACTTTCACTTAGGGCCAATCCTGTAAACAGTGAAGTGCGCATTTCATTATTTATAGGACTGGCCCACCGTCACAGTTTAAACCTAGTAAAGTAGTTTCATTTCAAGTATGCAATATGCAAACTGCTATAACCCTAAGCCTAATTACAAGTGAGATCCCTGTAAATTTTACTGTTAATCTGAAAATAAGTATACAATTTCGACCACAAGGAATACATATACTGCTACGAAGGTCAGGTGTATATAAAGCACGGATTTTATGAACTCAATCCACTCTCCAGTCGAATGGCAGAGAAACGGAATGTCGTCATAAGGCATTGTTTCTAATGATTCTAAGGGCGATGCTTGCTAAGAGTTATTCTGTGAGTCCGTTTGTTGTTTAATGACAGTTATATCAATACCATTTAATGATTCTGAGAGATGTTTTAGCAAGAATGTACTTATAGCATTGCAAGCGCATTGTTGTAGTAGGTGACAGACAATTCGGGCGATTCTGAGAATGATATTTTCGCCAGGAGTTACTTCTAAAAGTGACAACATAATGCTATCGAAAGGTAATACAGGTAAGTGATACTCATAGTGAAACTTAAGGCATTTCCTTCCCATATACAGCACTGTAATGGGTCTGAGAGGAGAGTGATGTCAGCAGTAACACTGTACCGATCTTATTCTTCACCTGAGAGAAACTGACCGACGTCATTGAATATCCGTTTCGCTCTGAGGTGTCGAGGGTGAAAGTCGTTGTTCTTTGTCATAATCTGTTTATGTTTTCAGTTTCTTGTGTAAACTTCTTATATCACAAGCACAGTGATTCTGCCTTCAAAAGCAAAGTGACAAAAGTTTTTAAAATAAATATGGAGTCGGTTGCCAGAGAATAAAATTATGTGGTAAAGATAAAATATAAAGAATGTCACATCAAATAAACGCGATAGCAAATAACTATAACGGATATGCAAATGCAGCCTTAATTATGGTACATATATATATATATATATATATATATATATATGGGGACCGCGGTAGCACAGTGGTTAAGGTGCTGTGCTACAAATCGGAAGGTCGCTGGTTCGATCCCAGCTGGTGTCAGTGGATTTTTCATTGACATAAAATCCTTCCGATCGCACTATGGC
>Ga0123355_10010873_pt1 | contig 14000 bp, 8 predicted proteins | sample TergutEmb28metaG_3_FD_89872 | JGI IMG/M metagenome (GOLD analysis project Ga0123355, IMG submission 89872) | Embiratermes neotenicus P1 segment gut microbial communities from Petit-Saut dam, French Guiana - Emb289 P1 | ecosystem: Host-associated > Arthropoda: Insects > Digestive system > Gut ... | reverse complement strand
TATAATATAATATAATATAATATAATATAATATAATATAATATAATATAATATAATATAATATAATATAATATAATATAATATAATATAATATAATATAATATAATATAATATAATAATTATCATCATCATCTCCTCTATGCAGAGTATTTATACTTATATTCTTGAGACAGACTATGTCCCTAGGGAATAGAGTGTTGCAGCTATTCTGTTGTTACTATTCATGGTGCCTATATCGTTAGTTTCAGTGTTGAATCTATTATTATTATTATTATTATTATTATTATTATTATTATGTGACTCTGCCAGTTACCATCTCCTACCAGACATCTGCAAATGACAGTCCAACCTTTTAATTCCTCACCCCCATAAAAACAACCTTCCATTTAGAATTTCCTCTCAATTTTCTCTTCAAACCATCATTTCGCTTTTTCAACCACCCCCTACCAATCCCATTAACATTTACAACTACCCTCTACTGACTTCTCTTGGACTAAGTGCTCACTAATTATAACCATTCCCCTTGCAATTAAAAAAATAAAAACCACCACCCCCACCTTCATTCTAATCCGTAAATCCTTCGCTAATCTGCTGTTATATCCCATTTATATACACCTCCATTCTTCCACTTTCGTGCGGAGATTTCGAGTGATTATGAAATACTTCTAAAACTCTTTAATTATTATTTCTCCAACCAAGACGCTGCAACTTTTAAATCACAGCCAATCTTGTTTCTACTCAAGAATTTGCTGAATCCTTCTTAATAAACTTACGAATTTCGATTTACACCGCGTAGCATTGATCTCGCAACAGCATGCAAGCCTCCTAACAACATAAGCCATTCCAATGAAATAATGAGGGATATATTTGACCACAGTTAATTAAAAACTTTTGGTTCTCTCTTTCTTATTCTGACACCTTTCTACCTACTCGTTACAGATGCACTGGGTTATTGTTGCACTTGATCACACTCACTGGCACAAACACGCGCCGCATTTTGTAAGAACCCTCTGTACGAATGATCAGCCCGACGCAGATATCTCTACCTGACAACACACAACACTCACAACAGACAGATGGCGGGATAAGAACCCGCAATCCCAGCAGGAGATCGCCCAGAGACCCATGCCTTAGACGGCGCGGCCACCGGGATCGGCAAAGTTGAATGCATGGGCCACTTTTTTCTCGAAAATTATGGCTAATTATATCACATACGGTTTGTACCTAATTATAACATCAAATACCTTAGTTCAGAGTCGTGTCTTTGTCTGGTTGCTCAGTGGTCATAAAGGGTTTTACAGAGGCAATCAACGCCGGTTCACTAATTTTCGGTTTTCTGGCAATCATGTAATACTTCAACGAATCACTATGCGGTAATCGGCCTAATAAATATGTACAAATATTCATTTCTTTAACAAAAACCAGCAAAATGAACGTACGATGTCAATAGTCTCATTTCGAATGCATTTTATATATATTGTGGGAGGAGCAAGACATTTTCTCTTTTCTAAAACCGTCCAGACCGGCTCTTAAGGCACATCCAGCCTCCTGTTCAGTGGGTAACGGTATTATTTCCCTGGGATAAATCGAACGAGGCGTAAAGCTGACCACTAGCCTCCGTCTGGAGCCGAGGCTGGGTGTGTGGGGAGCTTTACCTATACTCCCCCCCCCCTCGTGTCATCAAGCCTTGGCCAGAGATATTTTCATATATTTTACCTGTGCTTTAAATGAGATGAAATAAATTTATGTCACTTTTCACACAAATGTTACATGTAATGATTCGATAGTAGCCTACATCTGTTTAAGCGTAGAAAATAACTGTATGATTTTCGTTGGAAAACAGAACTTCCGTTGTACGGCATAACTGGACAGATATGTTAAGTGCCTGGAATTTTTCATTTCAAAACAATACACAATTGAGGTTAGAAGTTTGTGTAAAAAAGAAATCTAAGTTTCGTCACCTCATAGCTTCTAACGCTGTTGTAACTACACGACAGAAAAAAAAACTGCCATTATATCCAAGTGACGAGGAAATTCAATTTTAATTTATATGCATCAGGGCTGGGGAACTGCCGCTGCAAGTTATGGTAATAAATTACACGAAACTGAAATAACAGAAACTTCTGATATCCATAACCGTACATTAAAAACTTGCATATAACAAAGACTCAGATTTCACGGTTATTGACGGCCCATGTAATGTATTGTCTGAGTAAGAATGTGGGAAACGACTGAAGTTTGGGTCAGATAAGATGGCGGCTGACTGATGACTTTTTACGTAAAGACGGACATAAATACAAGGACACCATTCTGCAATATTTCTTGCTCTCAATATTATCGAGTACTGTTTCAGACCAATACCATGCAACCGACAACATTGCTACAAATTGGCCTGTTATTTATCATAACGTATTCGATCCAGACATAGTACCCTGCTACCAATGGCTAAGGGGAACTCTTCCTTTGAGGTTACAGCAGCAAGAAGTAGATCACTGACTTTCATTTAGTGCCGATGTCATAAAAGCGTGCAGGTATGCTTCTGCTCTTCATAAACAGCGCTATCACATAATGATTTGCATTCGTTATGGCACATTTACTGTCGTTAAGGCCAATATCAGTATTACGGCTGAAATATCAGGTGGCAAACCTGATTTTTTACGCCTATAGTAAATAGACATGCTCTGTTTCGCTAAAAATAACGAAACTGTTTCAATCGTCCCCTATCCTTCTACTGTGGCAAGAAACAAGACAGACATCCACATCTACAGAGTATTATTCAGATACTGGATTACGCCATAAACTATTTTATGGCCCAATTTGAAGGTCCCTTCAAGTATATAGGTCAAAAAGCTGAATGTTTGTCAGACTAAAACACGCGAACAATTGTTTTCATGAGTTTGCATTAGAACTTTTTCATTTCACCGTTCTTATACGTAGCACTTTTTAATAATGACAGTATAAAGCATTTTGCCGGTCCCACTGGCCGCGCGCTCTAAGTGGTAGGTCTACGGCCGACTGCCTGCTGAGATTGTGGGTTCGAATCCCACCGGGTGCATGGATGTCTGTCTGTTGTGAGTGCTGTTGTTATGTCTGGTATAGATCTGTGCGACGAGCTGATCACTCGTCCGGAGAAGTCCTACTGACTGTGGTGCGTTGTTGTGTGTGTGATCTAGGAACCTCGTGATTGAGGAGGGCCTGGCCCACTGGGAGATGTCGCGCCAAATAAAAAAAAAGTGATGTAATGCATATTTGATTGACATTTGGTTTAAGACTTGTAATTTGTAACTTGGAATAGAAATTTTATTTGTTACATACAGGCAGGAAGCGACTGCCACGCACTGTCTTTTATTCAGCAAATACCAGTGCCGTTAATTGGACTTAGACACATTTGTACGGCTGAAATTGACGTGACAGTTCGCTAAACTTTCTGGAATGGCTGACTTTACGCTTCGCCTTTGTATAATCCCATTAGCACGGTAAACGACCTCTTAATACGCATTCTGTACGCAACGTCTACGTACATTGTTACTGCAGTTACGTATCCTGAGTTGGTGTAGAAGATTATACGCGAAAGCAGTACACAGTTTGGTTGTGAAACTTGCAATGATCTTCAGTCTGCTAATTTTACCATGTAAGCCGTGTTGATTGTTTTGGAAATTCTGACTAAATTGAGTTGCGTACATTTGGATCGAGTTCGGATTTAATTATTCTAAATTCTAAATTCGCATTATTTGGTTTATGTTCAGGCGAGCTAACTTTTAGCACTTACGAAATTATTTGAGAGCTTATTTCTTTATTCCCACTGTACATAATGTGAAGGTAGTAATTTAGAATATATAGTTAGACGATTTTATTATATTGTCTTGGAGTCCTTTTTATCAGATAAGTGCTCTGATTGGTGGCAGCATAAAACTACCCAGCGAAACGCTACACGACCCTTTACCCGTAGTATTTGTCGATATAAGGTTTGGTGGAAGTCCAGCCCCATTCCGACATACACTACAGTATTTGGCAAAGTCAGCGGAAAATAATTTAAAAAAAAAAAACTTTGTCACTAATACCTCACCGACTAACGTCCCAGCGTACTGTGAGTTTACATCAACATATAAAGAACAGCGACTGTTGCATAATATGTACCACCAAATTTAATTTTAGAGAATTAGACATTTTGTTCAAATAATTTTACAGCTAAAGCAGCACTGAAATTTGGAAGTGACGCTTGGGTACTGAAGAAAAGAGTGGAACAACGTTTAGAAGCAGCACAGATGAAATTTTTGGGACATTTACTTGGAATAACAAAACTAGATAAAGAAAAGAATCATTGTATTAGGCAAAAAAACGGGAGCACAGAACATAGCAAAGGAAATAAAATAGTACCAGAAAAAGTGGCTACAACATGTACAGAGGATGGACACAAACAGACTACCAAAACAAGCACTACAATCTTGTTTTTAAGCTTTCGCCGTGTTCTAAATGTAATTTATTCCTTTTTGGGTAATTCCCCGGCGTCTGAGTTCTAATTGCCGACGTTTCGGAACCGATAGTGAGTTCCAAAACGTCGGCAATTAGAACTCAGACGCCGGGGAATTACCCAAAAAGGAATAAATTACAAGCACTACAATATAAACCAAAAGGACGAAGGGACATTAGATGACCGAGGAAGAGATGGAGGGACCAACTTCATCTTGAGGATCAAGGAACAGGAAACACGCCTAACCCTTCAGGAACATGATGATGCTGATGTTCAAACAATTTATTCAAGACCTGCGTAAAATCTAAGAAGGAAGGAAAATTATTTCATTGTGTAACATTAACCTGCTAGGTTTTGTAATTGAGGCTGTAACGTTGTCACTGCGGTGCTGTGGACCTTAAAGGTCTTCTGGGAAGTGACGCCTTGTCACTGGATGTGTACGTCACATCGATTCGAAGAAACGTCGGAAATATTTCTCCCGACACATCGCCATACCCCAGTAAACTCCAAACTTCGAAGCTGTAAGAATTTACTGCGAGACAGGACTTAAAATTTTAAGTATCCATTATATTAATTTCATGCTTCACGTATTTGGTGACCAGGTTATTTATTACGCACAACGATATACTTCAATTCAAAATGCGAAAGGGCTCAAGTATTTTGAAGGAGCGCAACTGCGTTATGACAAACACCAACTGTAGCAAAAGAGGAAAATGCAAAGGTAAATCTGTCTCCATGCAAGCTATGCGGGACATGGGGGTGTGCAGGTACTGGTCCACTAATTTTTTAAAGCTCAGAGCTGGGTGGAAGTGAGTGGTTAGCTACAAGCACAGGCCGCTTTACTTGCGGGAAAATTATTTCATAGGAGGCAAGTGGGGCCATACAGCCTGATAGGAAGCGAACGACGAATCTTCTGTTCTCCAGCTCGTAGCTAGTGTCTATTTCTACTACGTTACGCCGGCTCCCACATAAAGTCTAGCGCAATGTAGCAAACAAGTAAACAAACTCCCTATAACAAAAATTATATATGAAGCCAACAGACAAGGAATAAACCAAAAACAGAGGGAAAATAACATAACCAATTAGACACTGAAGGAAATATGAGGAGTACGTCGTACGTTTGTTATATGAAATTATAAAAATCACAGAGCAATGGTTAGGTTAACCAATCTTTGGGTGGATACCGAAATTTGGGACTTTACGTTTAAACCGACAAAATGTGTTAAACCATTATTTTCGTTATCAGAAAAATTCCGCTTCAACAACAAGCAGGAGTATAATAACCAACATATTATATATACTAGATTTCGGTTTTGGAGGTTCGCAAAGCACAGTGTTCTGTATGTACAGCCTGCTTTAACACTACAAAATCTCTACATCTTTCCATTCATTATATTTGTTTCATATAATTCCCACAACGTACATCGATTATTTTGATAAACAACAGTAAGCGGCTCATCTTTACAAATGAGACACAACAGACTATGTTCCCTGGCATGAAAGGGATGGATTTTTAAACACTGTTTACCTTTGATGTGTGGTTGACCGTGCATCGTAGTTCAATGTGGAATAAGAAACCAACTAGATGTCACATAGTATTATATTTATTTCTCCTTTATAAGTAGCACGTAATTCGTGCTACGTACTCCCCAATGGACACACAACCAGCCAACCGGATCTGACTGCCTACACAACCACGTTACTACACCACACGCGGCAAAAATACCACTAAGTCGTCAGCTCCTGAGGATGGGCACAAGGTAGCCCGAAACATGTTGAGCAACTTATAAAAGAGAAATAAATATAATACTAAGTGACATCTAGTTTGTTTCTTATTCCACACTGTTTACCTTAACGTCATGCTCCAAAGGGTCGTATCAACTTCAGACTCTTTTGGTTAGAAAACGATGTTTGTGTAGATTTGAGTCCGGCATGTGACAGGAAGCGCCCGGAACTTATTTAAAAGTACTAATCGTACGAGTGAAAATAATTTGGACGTAGAAACAATAAAATATTTAACAAAAAATGGTTCTGTATTTGAAACATTAAAGCACCCCTCCATATAAAATATCTCATGTTACCAGTCTGTCTTTTTTATGTACGTTATTGGTACCCTTCAATAATTGCGACAGCGACGTTGTCAAATGAAGGGGATCGGGAAAATGCCACATAGAGCTGCTATGAGAGAAACAGGCGTTGGTAGATATATTCCAGCTTTAAGCGTCTGCCTTTGAGCCTTATTGATTGTCATAGAAAAATGGTTTTGGTCGGAAATCGTAGTCTGCACAGTTTGAAGGGACTGATAGGATCTGATGGACATAACTGAATCCTGAGTACGAGGATAATTTTTGCAGAGTCAACAACGTCCTTTGTTATACAGTGATCGTGCAAGACTCTTAGGAACAAGTCATGCCACCCACGAGAGACCAAGGAAAGCTAACATATTTCATGTAAGATAATTTACATGGCTTCCGGTAGCGACAGCACTATCAGTTTTTTAAGTTAGCGTTTTTGTAACAAACATCTGGTATGAAGGAGTTAAGAAGAACAAATGATCATAAGGTTCGTCATCTCCGTTGTGTTTATAATAAACTAGATTGAAGTGTGTATACTTGTCTAACACAACTATATGGTGGTATAGATATGTATAATTTATTACATAAAGATCAACTACATGGCCAATGAAAAGGGCCGAAACATGTAGTTGATCTTTATGTAATAAATTGTACATATCTCTACCACCATATAGTTGTGTTAGACAAGTATACACACTCCAATCTAGACCAAAGGATATTTCCATCAATGCCGAATCATCCACTCTCTTAAAATGTCCGTCTTGAAAAGATCCGTTTGGTAGTTCAGATCATGATGTCACAAACAAACTTTACCCTACTGATATACACGATTAGTGAGAAATGTCCGTTGAAATTCAACTGAAGGCTATTTCCTTCATCTCTTCATCCCTCACCCCATTTCGTTTTTCCCTTTATCCGTTTCGAACCTACACCCTTTCCTTCCTCACTTTGATCTATTTCACGTCACAAAAGTGAATTAAGTTACATCTTTAACCTCCAGATAGCACAGTTTCGTGCATACACTAGGCACTTCTGTAAGCAGGCCTACGTGAACATCGCGTGTTCCCATAAAAATGGCCTGAGATTGATACACAATACAAAATATATAATAGTTTTCCTACCATGTAAAATTATACCGCAGCTCGTGGATGTATTGAAGCAAACGACATATATTTCCCTAAGGCTTTATGGTACTCTACCTAAGTTCAGACTAAGCACCCTACTACTCGTATAAGTATAGAAGTTCAAATGCAAGTGGCCGAAGGAAGTGAAAAGAAAAGGTGAAAAGTTTAGAGGGAATAAAAGACGACGAATTACAAATAGAAAAGCTTTTCTATATAAAAAGATTTACATAATATCAGAACCTATCGTAAAGTGTTAAACAGTGCAGATTAACTCCAGGCATTACTAATAAAGATAATGGACGTGCACTGGTAAAATCCCGGTGTTGTCAGGCATGCATAGATTCACATGGGCCTTAACCAATAAGCTTGATGCTGCTATTGTATGAAAGTATACATCTTTGCAAGCGTACTGACCCGATCGGTCGTGAATATTTGTTCATGGTTGCTATAAAGCTACTTGTGACATTTTTGCTTGTAATGGTTACTTTCTCTAATGGTCTGGGCGCTAGTGCTTTGAGATTGAATCTGCTACAGCGTGTTCAACACAGAGTTGTGCTTTCTCTTCACAAAACCCAACAATCAATTTAACACTCTGTAACTACACCAACAAAACTCTTGGTACCCTCGATAGTAGGATTCTGTTCCTGTCATTTTACATTCAGCTAACATTCTACAGTGTCTGAAGAAGAATCGATTAAAGGAACTCGATCAGAGTAATGGCTCGCGAAATCGATTAGACTCTAGTAGCGACCACTGGTAATCAAAGCAAGAACGCAGGAGCTCTACTGGCTTCTTCTAAAGATTAAATTTGTGGACAGAAACCTTATAGGGAAGGTCGTTAAAACCGACAGCTACAGCTTCGTTCAGTCACATCAGATGAACTGGCACAGCCAGTTAAATGCACAGAATAAGACGAAAGACAGCATCTTCTTATCCGTACTTCACGTTACGACGCAGTCTACTGTGTTACAATGCTACATTTTAACTCTGCTGTGTTTAGTTAGTTAGTCTTCTCGTTAAAGCAGAGAACTGGCTGGAACAGAATATGAAGAAGGTGAAGTCGATGCTGTATATGTCGCTAACATACATGAGGACAGGAGATACAGATTCACTCATTCTTAGCCTCGGTACTATAAGGAAGACAATTATCAGCCTTACGCTACGGCCGCTTCGCCCACGAAGAAAGACCTCTGATATCCACTGAACAGGAAGGTGTTGGGCAACAGACCCGGATAGGACGTTTCGGTGGTGAGAAAAGTTTATTGCCCGTGCAAGGATCCAAGTCTTGTTTGTCCACATCTTAGTGTAGTCACTATAGCTACAAAGTTATCCCGGATAACTGGAACAGGATGATGAAGTAAGATAAAAAGGAAAGGGACAGACTAACATCAGTACTACCAAGAAGAGTATAGAAGGTGTAACGCCACAAAGGTTCCACCTTCATGCGCAGCTGATGTCACAATTGGAAGAGTGCGCAAAGTTGCGCTCGCGTAGATCATTGTGTTTCTGCAGTCAGAACGGTAGAGGCGCCAGTATTCGTCTGCTAACATAGCAGCTGCCATCATGTGACTGAAGCTGAAGGACAAGGTGTGTGAGACACGAGCTAAGAGTTGTCTTGAAAAATCACGGGAACTTTGTGGATGTAATCCTGCTATATAAAACATAAGATAGGAAAGTCTTGAATTGGGGACGAGAGGCATTACCTGGATATGCACAATTAAGTAGACCATTTAATTATGGGGTTTTCAACTTCGCGGTCACTATGTCACACCAAGTAGCACCGAATGATTAGGGCAATTACGAGGTGCGAATTGGAAAGGGTGTGGAGGGAAGGTTTCTTGATTTGAGGTAATACATAAACACTTGCCTGGGGAGGCCAAGGAAAACATGAAACACATTATTCAAGACCGCCGGTCTATGTGCCGATGTTCAAACCCGGGACTTTCCTTTTGCGAAAGCCTTACTGCCGAATCGACTGCTGTTTTTTGTGGGGACCGGGGGAGGGGGGGGGGATTCCATAGGATACAGTTGTAAGAACACAAATATAACAGGAAGAAACGGATAAGATCGTAGACAAGACGAAAGGATTAGAGAGAATAATAATTGAGGAGCCGCGTGTGTAAATACCCTCCGGAAGCCAGCAGTAAGCAAAGAAGGCTCAGTAATTTGGTTATAAGTTCTGACATGTCGACTGGTTCGCCACTTTCGTCCTGGTTTAAATGGGAACGAAGTGTGATGAAACGTTACGCCTATATATAGTGTCCATGTACAGGGTCCTGTGTTGATTTCATCAGCTTAGGTAGTTCTAACGAACTCTCCGAGTGAGCAGTGCTGTTCCTAGTTTTGTACGTAAAATCCTTCCGAAAATACAACCTTCTACTCCCCGCACTTCTAGAAACAGACCTATAAGTCTTGCATTCAGACGTATTCAGTAGAGCAGTGAAGGTTTTAGATGAGAGGAAACGAAGTACACAAAGGAAGGTAAAGAAATAAAATAAAATACCTGAAAGGAAAGAATTTCGGATAGAAAAAGCAATAAAAACGAAAACTAAATAAAGAGGATATACCAATAAAAACGCAAAACTGCGTAGTGAGAAATAAAGGGCACAAAATTAAAAAAGACGTAAAAATGAAGGGAAAAAAAGGAATGCGCAATTTTAATAATAAAAACAGAAAGGAAATAAACAACAGAATAAAACAACGCGGAAATTGAAGTTTTAACAGCGGTACTGGTAAAGATAACAGTTTTCTGGCATACGAGGCCGTGCCGATTGTTATGTACCGACTTTTCAAAGAAAACTCTTGTTTTGTTCTTCAAGGAAAAAAATAATCCAAGACGACACTATACGTAGGGCAGCAAACCTTTCCAAACTTTGCTACTTGTCCATCGGTATGGCATAATTTCTCACAACGCTTAAATCTTCCCCTGGATCTAATGAACTTTTAAAAATGAACAAGAATGTAAAGGAAATCTAATTAAAATTATGGAAAGTAATAAAGAAAAAATATACGGGAAAGATGACATGAAAAACTGCAGTGGAAAAGAAAAAACTCTATGAATGCCCAAGCAAATATACGTATGTTAAATGTAAAATCCTCACAGCAGTGATTTTGTAGATCCCAGTAGGTTGGAATGTGACGTAGTGAAGTCTGTTAGATAGTTAATGAAAGTTCTGAGGATTTTGTTGGTTCCATCATCTTCATCATGATCCTCTGAAATGCTGATAAATATGAGTATCTATCAAAATGTAAAACGCCATCTACCAGAAGACAGAAACCTTCAGGGAACGGCAATTTCATCCAATTTCTGAGTTAATTTATCACGTCTAGAATACAGAGAAGAGTAGCTCCGCTAAGTTCTGGTTTCAATTATCATGCACTAACATAGAGATAAAAAAGCTCTCCGACTTTCTGAAGTTCTAAGTTCAGTTATCACATCGTAGACTACAGACAATGAAGGCTTGCTAAGTTCTGTGTTCAGTTATCATGTACTAGTATACAGACAAGAGAAGGTCTCCGAAATTTTGAGGACTGTGATCACATCTTAGGATACAGACAAGAAAGGCTCTGCTAAGTTATGGATTCAGTTATCAAGTAGTAGAATACAGACAAGAGAAACTCTCTTAAGTTCAGAGTTCCAGTTACCACGTCCTCGTATAAAGACGAGAGAAACTCTGTCAAGTCCTAAGTTCAGTTACCATGTATTAGAATACAGACAAGAGAAACCCTGTCAAGTACTGAGTTCAGTCATAACGCACTATCACACTGACACCCGCAAGGCTATTGAATCTTGAGCCCGAAATCGAAACGTCATTCCCTGCATCACAGTAAATGTAATCCTTTAGTATTATAATGCTCTAAAAGAAAATAAATTCTGTTTATGATATGGATCGTAAAATGAATAAAGGAGAGTTCCCCGTGCATGATATGAAGGCATACAATTTTGTGGAGGTATGGCTCATGCGATTCTTAACCTCCGTATTAGATAAAGGTGAACGGTCCGCTTGATGACCCCGCCTTACGCCCAGGGAAATAACCTCCGAAGGCTAGGTGGGCGCAGATCCGGTCTGCATGCTTTCGGGAAGAGAATAATTTCTTGCGTCTCTCGACAATGGAAGCACGACTGCATGGTTGTCCGCCTCGTAACCTACTCACAAAACCACTTTCAGTCTGCGAGTTATACGGAATACACACATACACTGTGTGGTTAAAATATGCTGTCTTAATGGTAATGGGTGCGGTACATATTTTAAATACTGTATTATAAAGAGTTAAACAGAATCACTAGACATTTTCATGTTGCCAATCCGCCACTAACACAACGCTCTCATCTCTGTAACCAGCATCCTACCCATCCCAATACGATTCTTCACCCCTGCTCCACAGCAGAGACGCCAAATCGGCGCCGTTATGACGTCAGAGAGGCGCCACCATAGCATCGCACAGCACGTGCGGGACCGGAAGATGGCCAGCAACGCAGAGAAGTAATTTGCTCTTCGCCATTTCCGATCTTAGTGATTTATATGAACACACCAAACACTGAGAGATTTATTTGATAAAACTGTGTCTTAGTCCAGACTAATGAGGCGTGTCATTAATGATAAAGACAATCTGTCTACATTAGGATACTGAATATCGCTGTCCATTGCGTAGTTCTTGCTTCGCATTCTTATGTCCCCGTTTTAGTTTTCGATCTCAGACAGGATATTTTCACTTCAGAAATTACGTGGCTTTCTTTCGTTTTTCCAGGCAAATGATGAGACATTGTGTCATATTGCCCAATGGTCTCTTCTTCCACGTCCGCAGTAATTAATGATTCATTAATCATTCTTCATCTCGATGCTGTACGTTATAAACTGATATTGGGAGCCCGGCTAAATAAACAGGGACACACAACAGACAATAGCATAATAACAATGTTCATATGTTGGCAAACGTTCGAACTATTCATTAGTAACTTGAATGAAGTAATCCCGTTGTGTTATCTGAATATTTACTTTATTACAATATGTATCCGTCAACACAACTAACATTTAAAGTATAACATTAATGCAACATATTTCGACTTTTGACAGTCATCATCAGGCTGATCTAAGAACTGTTTAACATTTCACGGGGTTTTATTTCGTGCATTTGGGATCCCATATACCTTACACCGTATAATATTGTGAGGTAACTTATCTACACCACGTGCTTAACATTACATACAATAGTATTCATAGATAAGTTACCTCACAATATTATACGGTGTAAAGCATATGGGATCCCAAAAACACAAAATAAAACCATTGAAATGTTAAACGGTTCTTAGATCAGCCTCTCAAAAGTCGAAACATGTTGCATTAATGTTATACTTTAAATGTTAGTTGTGTTGACGGATACATATTGTAATAAAGTAAATATTCATTAGTAATTACGATATCAATAAGTTTGTTGTTGTCTGAATGCAGTCTTCCCTTAGAAACAAGTAAGAGAGCCTCAAGCCGATAAATACTGCAAGTGCCTCTGACGATAAGAATTATGGAAGGACTGCATTCTTGGGTATATTTAACGTTTTAAAATCCTAGCGTTTGCAGTATGAACCAGCAGGTTTAACATTCAGAAATTCTACATTCTGCCAACAGAATGTATTTATATGTCCTGTAGGAAGCCCGGACAGTGACTTTTGCCCTATCAAACCTCAACTGATTGGCTTTTATAAAGGAAATGGTGTTTACTGCTAGGTACGAACTTGGCCTTTAAATAAAACAGATTAAGTTTCGTCTTTAAATTGTTAAACGACCGGGTTAGTAGTTAAAGTTTAGCGCATAGTTTATGAAAAAAGTATTATTTTAACAAAAACAAAATAAAATTATGAAACAAATTGTGGAAAATGAAACAGAAATTATGCGGCATGTGTAAAAAATGCAGCAGATTTCGTTGTTGCCTAAAGATATAAACAGAATTTCTACGGGGATTTTTACGGGCTTTCGCACATGCGAGGGCAGTTATTTTGAAATTTAATAATTTTAGCATGTTTCTCGATAAATTTAAGGAGAGTGTAATCAAATGACGAACACGTGATTTATAAATGTTGAAATAACTATGGCCTACCTGCCTTATTCTCCAGCTCAGTCACTAACAGATCCAACCCGCCTGCCACAACGCCAAGTACACAACATAGAGTCACAAATTATTACGTTCTTTCCATTTTGTTAGATACTTATAGTTGTTGAGTAAAGAGAAAACCAACTTGATGCCACTTATTTTATTATTTATTCAATACTCATTCAATGCTCAACATGTTTCGGCCGTTAATACGACCATCTTCAGGAGTCTGCGACTAACTGGT
>Ga0123355_10010872_pt1 | contig 14000 bp, 12 predicted proteins | sample TergutEmb28metaG_3_FD_89872 | JGI IMG/M metagenome (GOLD analysis project Ga0123355, IMG submission 89872) | Embiratermes neotenicus P1 segment gut microbial communities from Petit-Saut dam, French Guiana - Emb289 P1 | ecosystem: Host-associated > Arthropoda: Insects > Digestive system > Gut ... | reverse complement strand
GAGGATATACGGTTTAAGAATCCCGCATGGGGAACCCGCTACGGAGCCTCGGTCTCCTTCGCGGAGAGTCCATTGCAAATGGCTTCTTAAACCGTATATCCTCCCCTGCCGGGCATTGTACTGGTGGCTCACGCGCGGCGGGGGCATTACTGGTTGGAAGACGCATCAGCCCTCGGCATCACCTTACGGCATCACCTTACGGCATCACCTTACGGCATCACCTTACGGCATTACCGCCAAAGCATCGCCCTCGGCAGGGCGCACAAACACAGAGGGGCCGCCCGCAACAACGGACAGCCCCCATCATTCTCGCACGGCATCACCGCCCCGCATCACCTTACGGCATTCTCGCCCCGGCTGTTACTCTACTAGGAGTACGCCGCTAACAACCCTGATGGTATCGTCGGTACTCTGTAAATCGCCCATATTGCTAAACGTACCGTTGTTGAACGTGCCGTACTGCGCCGTGGCCCCGTCCATCACGTAAATCGCCTCGCCATCGCCGCTAGCAGTGTTGGCAAACCCGCCCGCCGCATTCTCGCCGTAAATCACGCCGCCAGCCATGTAGAACGTTCCATAGGCGTCTTGGTTCACAGCACCCACAAACACCCCGCCGCCGTTATCCTCGGCTGTGTTGCCAGAGATAGTTCCGCCATGCATCTCAAACATCGTATGTGTGCCCACTAACACCCCGCCGCCATGACCATTAGTAAGTCCTGTGCCAACAGCAACGTTATTAGCAATTGTGCCGCCGTGCATGGTAAACATTGAATGTTCTCCACCCATGGTAACCCCGCCGCCGTTACCCTCGGCTGTGTTGCCATAAATAGTCCCGCTGTGCATGGTAAACGTTCCTTCTTCAATCTCCACCCCGCCGCCAAAATCAGCTTCGTTGCTAGAGATAGTCCCGCCGTACATGGTAAACGTTGAAGTGGCCCCCAACACAGACACCCCGCCGCTAAAATTAGCTGTGTTGTCGGAGATTGCGCCGCCGTGCATGGTAAACTCCCCACCATCCACAAACACCCCGCCACCAGAAGTAGCTGTGTTGTCGGAGATTGCGCCGCCGTGCATGGTAAACTCCCCACCATCCACAAACACCCCGCCGCCAGAGTTGGCTGTGCTCTCGGAGATTGCGCCGCCGTGCATGATAAATTCCCCGCTTTCATCCACAAACACCCCGCCGCCGTTGTTATTAGTGTTGCCCCCGGTCAGCGTAACGCCGCCGTGCATCTCAAGCGTTCCGCCTGCGACTTCAATTATGCGCGCTTGCCCCGCGCCGTCTAGGGTAATGCTGCCAGCCATGCCGGGCGTGCCAAGCCTAAGCGTGCCGTCAGCCCCCACACTGAACATCGAATCAGCAACACTGTTTGCGGCGGTAATGGTTACGGGTGCGTCCGAGACAAGGGTAATGCCCACTTCTTCCCCGACAGAAAGATCCTCGGTTATTTCAAAACTCTGCGCCAGTATAATGACCTTTTCCATTCCCCGGTTGTCAGACGCATAGTTGAGAACCCCATTTAGCTGCTCATACGTGCTAACCTCCGCCGCGTGGGTCATGGTAATGCTGGCGGTGGTGGTTTCCCCAACGACAACCTCCACAACGGCGGCATCGAGGGAAATCGCCCGTAGCGGCGTGGTGGGCTGGAACGAGTTGTTAACGTGGTCAAAGCCTTCAGACGGGAACCAGCCATAGGCCCGCACGCTGACCGTCCATGTGCCGGAAAGCACGGCAATGCGCTCAGGGCCCGGCCCGGTAAACTCGTGCGTAATCGTCCCGCGGGGGCCTTGCAGGGTTACTACGTGGCGCCTGGCTGGTTCCGGCTCGTTAAGGGGGGTAAAGGCCCTGCCGGACGGGGCAGGCGGGGCAAACGCCAGCGTAACGCTGCCCTCGCCGCCGCCAGACCAAGGGCTAAAACAGGCGCTTGCCAATAGCGAAACCGTTATCGCCAATAGAGTGGCGGCAAAGGCCCTAAAAAAATAGCGCGGGGTGTTCATAATTCCTCCATATTGCCAATTGATTACAAACCGCCGCCGGAAGGGGACGGTATTTGAATAACAATGTACCCGGTGGCTCCAGCCAGCACCGGGGCCGGGGCGATTTCGCCTGACGCTCCGGCTCCCACAGGTAACGGCGGCAGCAGGTTCTGAAACACAGCCTGCGTACCGGGCGCGGCCCTGCCCCCGGCGTCTACCGTGCTTTCGCCGCCCGGATGCAGTATCACCGCGGCCCCAAAGCCCCCGGCAAACGCCACAGAGCCTTCCAGCACGCTAACGCTGCGGACGTCAAACTCAAAGCTCGTTCCCCGCACGCTGGCTACGGTGCTGGGGCCATGCACAATAAATTCCGCCTGCGCTCCGGCGGGCGGGCGCACGTCTATCCTGACACGCCCGGCCTGCAGGTTCATGCTCACCGTTTCCGTCCCGGCGGCGGCCTGTATCTGACCGAGCGAAAGGCGGGTCAGGGGCCGCACGGTAATCGAGCTGTTTCCTATGTCGATTATGGCGCTCGACCTGAATCCCGTGGATACAATCGTGTCTACAGCCACAACGCTCCCGGCTGTAGCGGGCGCGAAACTGGCGGCTCCCGCCGGACGCAGTTCCACATCCCCGCTTACCGCGCGGATAATCCCCTGCTGGGCATACGCGCCCAACAGCGGCAGCGCCAGTAACAGCGATGCCAACAGTGCTTTTCGTATCATCATAATTCCTCCATACAATATAATAGACAGCATAACAGCGTAACGCTTGCGGCTAGCGCAGCGCGAAAATTGCCGCCAGCTCAATAAGCAGGCGGGGGGCCTCGGACGGGGCGGCGTCTCCTAACGCCGGGACAAACACCCCGGCTCCAAGGTTAAGCGTCATGTCCGAAACAGGGCTCCAGATAACGCGCCCAAAAAACTCAGTTCCCAAAAAATAGCCTCCGGCGGTTCCGCCTCCGGTAAGGGGCCACGCCGTAAACGTAGCCAAGTCGCTTAAAACAAAATGCTGAGCGGAAAGAGAAAGCGAAAACTCAGGGCGCAGGCGGGCCGTATAACGCAGGCCAAGCGTCGAAAGCCCCGGTATCTCCGCCCGCAGCACTTCCCCATGCGGCAGGGCGGTAATGGGTCTAAACGCATCGAGCGGCGTGCCTTCTATATAGCCGCTGGAAAAACGCCCCGTAAGCGACAGCATATTCGGGAACGGGGCGGCGGGTATCCAGTGAATGCCTGCGTCAGCGGCAAGCCCAAGGGAAACGTCAGTGCTGCCCCCCGCGACAGTCTGCCCCGCCTCGACAGCCCCGCCCAGTTCAAAGATAAAGCGGCTTAAAGGCAGGGCGGCCCGTGCCACAAAGTACTGGCTGTGGTAGGCAATGTAACGGTCGTTAAGGTCTGCCTGCCCGATAAGGGCGAAAGACAGCTCAAACAACTCAGCCGCCGAAGGATGCTGCCAGTACAAAGCCGCCATTGCCCGGCGCGAGGCAAAGTACGTGTCCGCGAAACTGTCCCAATCCAGCTCGGTCTGAAGCTGCACCGTGTCGTCATCGGTCATGGCGATATTCACCCGGTTCTTGTACAGAAACCCCGTGTACCACAGCCCCGCCCCAAACGTTCCCCGCGGCGTGTGGCGGGCAACACGGGCTCCGTCAAACAGGCCGCTAGAGACAAGGCGCAAGGGGTCTTGCCATATCATGCGCCCCGCGCTAAACTCCCACGCCCCCATGCCCCACGATATTTCGGCCCGCAACAGTTCCGGCACAAAGCGCCACTCGCTGGCTTCGTAGACAGCGGCAAGGCTTGCCGAAAGATACAGGCTGCCGGCATCGCCTATCGAACTTGAAAAGCGGGGTATCAGGGCGGCCTCGTAGTCTGCCCCCCAGTCCTCCCCGCCGCCGTTCCCGGCAACATCCCCGGCGGCTACGGCGCTTTGGTTTAACAACAGTCCAAAATCCCGCGCCGGCGCCGGCAAAGGAGCCAGTAAGACGGCAAAGGCAAAGACGCACGCCGCGAAAAACAGGCGCGAATAGTTACGGTTAAAGGTACATGCGTTCATGGCTGGCCCTCCAGCACGATAATCTCGACACGCCGGTTGGCAGCCATACCCTGCGCGGTGGCGTTACTGGCAACAGGAACCTCGCCCCCGTACCCGACCGTGGTAATCTGCCCCGCGTCACGGGCTCCAAGCTGTACCAACAGTTCCGCCACCGCCTGAGCCCGCTCGGTAGACATCGCCAGCCGCCCTTCGGGGGTTCCCGCCATTGCCGTGTGCCCCGCGACCAGTAGGCTGCCGGGAATGTCCCGCAGTATCCCGGCGATCTCAGCGATCTTGTCCCGCTCGGCGCTGGGGATTTCCGCCGAGTCCGCCAAAAACTGCACGTCCGAAAGGGTTATCATAATTCCCCCTTCGACAACAGCGACATGAACATCAGCGTACATTTCAAGTTGAATCCCAATTGCCGCCGCAACATACGCTTGCAGCATTTCCGCTTCAACAGCGTAACTTTCCCCGGTGTGGGCAAGGATTCTGCTTACAAGGTACAACAGCGTATCCCCGGATACAACCTCGTTGGGGTTGTTCCGCTCGTGAATAAACCCCCGGTGCTCCAGTTCCCGGTAGGCGAAGTGGGCCGAACCGGTAATCCGGTACATAATGCCGCCGGGCAGGTCAAACGCCCGCATCAATAGCAGGGAAACGCTGTCCAGCCGGATAGGGCTGGCGCTGGCGGAGCCGCGGGGCATCCACCCGCGCCCTGCGGCGTACTGGAACGCCTGTTCAGGGCCGGCAAACGCCGCAAGACCCGCCGCGTCCAAAGCGAAGCGGGCGGCCTGCCCGTGGGTAACCTCCGCCTGCGCCAGCAGGGTTTCCAGTTCCACCGCCGTAGTCTGAGCCGAAAGCCCGCCCGCCCCGGCAAACGCGAGGCACAGGCAGGCAAGGCACAGCGCCCGCCGCCAACTGTGCCAGTACGCGGGCCGGATGGCAAACCGCCGGGCCCCGTCTTTTGTCAAATAATCCGTGTCCATGATACATATCATATCCCGTTCCTCCATAATTTCAACATTTTTTCGCAAAAAAGTGAAAAATTTTCAAAAAAAACCTCATTCAAGCCGCCAAGCGGCAATGTACAGCCTAGCCCCGGTGCGTGGAGACAATCTCCTTGGCTTTTTCCAGAAAGCGGGCGACATTGCGCTCGGATTCCCGCATCTGGACAACGGCCTGCGCCAATTCCTCGGAGATGCCTTCCTGCGAGTTCATTTCCTTGTTTATGGAAGCGCCCTGCACGTGTATCATGCGGGAGGCTTCCTGCACCTCGGTGCTTGTCTGCTGTACGGCTTCCAGCGCCTGCGTTAAGATTTTGCCGTCCGCCGTGTGGGCCTGCACGGCGTTTTCCATTTCCTCAAAGGCGTTTGCCACTTCCCGGATGCCGGAAAAGATTGTGGCGATAGCGTCAACCGTAGACTGCGAGATTTTGCCGATTTGCCCCATGCCGGTTTCCAGATTTTTTATCTCGGCAGAGATTGTTTCCGACTGCGTTACCGAAAGCTCGGCGAGTTTGCGCACCTCTCCGGCGACTACGCCAAAGCCCTTGCCCGCCTCGCCCGCCCGCGCGGCCTCTATGGCGGCGTTCATGGCAAGAATGTTTGTCTGCCCGGCAATGTCTACGATGGTCTTGTTCGCCCCGTGCATGGCGGCGGACTGTTCTTCCATGCGCTTTAAGTCGGCGGCAAGCTTCAACAGCGTTTTCTGCCCGGCCTCGGACGAGTGCAAAAGCGTCTCGGTAACTTCCTTGGCGTGAAGGGTTATCTCCCGGATAAAATCCACGCTGGACACCATCTGCTCTACGGCGCGGGCGGAGTCCGCTACGGAGTCTGTCTGCGTTACCACTTTCTCCTTGAACGAGTTCGCCTGATCGAACACGCTGCGGGCCGAGCGGGCGGCGAAGCGCAGGGAGTCGGTCTGTGTCTTAACGGCGTTTTCTATGCTGTCGATGTGCCGGTCGATATTTTCCATTGCCGCAAACGATTCAAGAACGATGTTGTTAAGGCGGCTGCTTTTATCAACGGCCTGCTCAAGGTGGCTTTTGTTCGCTTCGTCCAGTTCCTTTCCCATCGCGCGCTCGGAGTCTATCATGGAATAAAACAGGGTAAGGCGGCGCTTACTGGCAATGCCGGTGATGGTTCCGGTTATGACCATCCCAAACAGGCGGAACACTTCGTAGTATATGGGAAAGCGCACGTCCCGCATTTCGCCATAAAGGACAACATAGTAGGGAAGGTCAAGCACGTGCGTGTTGGCGGCGATAACAATAGTGTAGGCGGCGGCGGCGTAGATGCCGGAAAAGTAGGCGCAGCGGTGGCTGTACCGCAGGGAGCCTGCCATGATAAGGATGGGGTAAAACAGCGCCCTAAACGACAAAAACGGAAGCGGCGGCGATATAAGGGGGTATGTGGCTCCAACCCATATAATGGCGCTTACCAGCGTCATGTCGATAGCGGTTACCACGTACTTAAACCAGCGCTCAAGCTTCTGCGCCCGGCGCACGTACACGAACAGAAACACGGCATAGGCCAGTAAGAGCGCCGTGGTAATATGCGCCCGCAACGGTATCCACTCGCCGCCCTGCGCCGCCATGATTACGGCAACGCCTGTGGTGCTTACCGTGAAAATCACGCTCATTATAAGCCGGACATTGCTTATAATTTTTTCCCCGCCGTGCTCGTCTATCCGTATGCGCTCGTTCACATCGCTACTTGCCATAAGTTCTCCTTGCCGCGTGGTATGCGGCTCCGGCGGCTTCCTTCCGCTATTGTAAGGCAAAGGCTATGGCGAACACGGCGGAAATGGAAGAATGCCGATTATTGTAACACAGATTACAACAGCACACGGGGGAATGTCAAGCCGGGGGCGGGCGGATGTAGACAAATTTGAAAAGAAATGGCAAAATAACCCACAAAACCGCATATTCAAGCGTAAATTATAAAAAGGTGTCCATGAATCAGGCATACGATGATAACAGCAAGCAGTTTCTCGAGGCAATAAAAAAAGCCATGTCTTCCATGACCCATTCGCAGAAAAAAGTCGCTGACTATATATTCAAAAACCCCATGCAGGCGGCTTTTTCTACCGTAGATGAAATTGCCCGGACCGCGAAAGTCAGCACCACCACGGTTGTCCGCCTGGCTTTAACTCTAAATTATTCAGGCTTTGTTGACTTGCAAAAGGAACTTCAGGCGTATCTAAATACCATTTCAAGGCCTTCGGTCAGGCTAGAAATGAATCTCATAAATGTCGAAAAACGGAACAATATTATTGCCGATATTGCCCAACAGCAAATGGAGAACATAAGCAAGACATACGCCAACTTATCTGATGAGTCAATTATGCGAGCGGTCGAAAAATTAACTTCTGCCAGACATATCTATATTTTTGGACAGCGTAGCTGCTATGGGGTTTGTCATTACATGGCATATAATATCAATCGAACCCTCGCTAACTGCGATTTTATTTACAATAACAGCTCCGATTACATTGAAAGCCTTCGCCGCATCGACAGCAGGGATGTGGTAATAACCATGAGTATGCCCCGTTATGTCAAAAATGTGTTCCGGTTTACTGAATTAGCCCATAAGCGCGGGGCCTTCATCATTTCCATAAGCGATGGATACAGTTCACCCCTTGTACCGCTTTCAGATATTTTCTTTTCAGCCGAAGTGGCAAGCAAAGGCTTTCATAACGCGATGACCTCAACGTTGTTTATTGCGGAAGTGTTGATCGGTTTTCTGGTAACGAAAAACTGGAAAAGAGCGAAAGAGAACCTTACCGATACTGAAGGCATATCCAAGGCAATGGAACAGAACCTTTTTTAGCCCCGGATATGCCCATTTGTGGTTGTGGGTCTCCCTTTTTACATCCTGTAAAAATCATCTATGATTTCTACCTTGTTCTTTTCCAGTTGTTTAGCTACCCAGGAGCGATCCCAAGTTCCGTCCGCCGCCTTTTTTAACTTGGCCTGATCCGCCTGGGAAAATGGGATCGCTTCTTCTAAAATAGCTTTAGCGTCACACCGTGGAATAACAATTACTCCGTCGGCATCGCCTAAAATAATGTCTCCGGGAAGAACAGCCATATTTCCGCAGGAAATAGGCACATTTATCTCGCCGGGGCCCTCCTTATACGGCCCGCCGGGGGTAAATCCGGTAGCGAAAACAGGGAAATCCATTTTGCAGATTGTATCTTTATCACGGATAGGCGCGTCAAAAACAAACCCTGCCATCTTGCGGAAAATAGCGTTATTCATAATTATTTCGCCGACCAGGGAATTGGGTTCTCCAAAGCCTGTTTCAACAACAATAACATCCCCTTCTTCCGCCATATCAAGGGCCTTGTGGATCATTAAATTATCCCCGGCTCTTGCCCGGACTGTCAGAGCCGCGCCGCACATATTCTTTCTTGGCGAACTAACCAACTGAATTGAGTGATGCATCGCGCAAAGGCGGCCCATACAATCCGCGACATTCGCCGTTGCCAGATCCCGGAACGCTTTAACAAGCTCTTTCGCCGGAAGCTGCCGTTTTAAATATACCCTGTTTCCTACTGACATTTTCTTTCTCCTTACAAATACAACATTAGGCTTACGTTACATCAAGCCGGAAATACGCACCCTGATTGGGCCGCGATTTCTTTTAACTGTTTCAATAACACATCATCAATGCTTATGCCTTGCTCCATTATTGTTTTAACAGCAATCCGTTCCTTATCTCCGGGCAGCAAAACTTTTTCAAAGCCTTTCGCTGGCTTTATGGAGCGCAATTCTGAACAGAATCGCTGCATACGCGAATGGTAAACATCCGGGGGCAGAAACCCCGCCGGGTTTAAAGCGATCAGCAAATGACCTACATTAGCTGGAGCCGGATCATCCCCGTATTGCATAACAACTTCAGCGCCAAAAGCCGAGCCGCTTAAAACCCCGGCGAAGAATTCAACAGCCAAGGCAAGCGCGGAACCCTTATGCCCGGACATAGGCAATACCATGCCATCAATCGCTGCCTGCGCGTCAGTGGTAGGGTTCCCGTCTTTATCAATGGCCCAGCCTTCAGGAATTTTTTCGCCCTTCCTGGCCGCTTCACGGATTCTCCCTTTTGCGGCCATGCTGGTAGCCATGTCCACAATTATGTGCTGGCCGTCAGCAGACGGAATACCTATCGCCAAAGGGTTAGTGCTAAAATAGGCTTCCATGCCGCCAAACGGGGGCATATTTGCCGGGCCTACAGTGTAAATCATGGTGATATAGCCCTTTTCAGCGGCGGTATCACAATAATAGCCCAAAGCGCCCATGTGGTTACTGGAATGGATTGCGGCGCTGGCCATTCCAAACGTACCGGCGAGCTTTAATGTTTCATCCAAGGCCTTAGCGGTAACAACAGAGCCAAGGCCGTTATCCCCATCAACGGTTATTACAGCGGGCAGTGTTTTGTTTATTTTGATGCTAGGAGTCCTGTTCACCAGACCTTTTTTTAATCTGCCCCAGTAGACTGGATAGCGGCTAACTCCGTGGGAACTTACGCCCCAAAGGTCAGCGGTAATAAGATTATCAACCATGATTTTCGCGGAAGATTGATCCAATGGCAAAGCTACGGCGGCGTTTATCAAAAACGAACGCAATCTCTCAACTGGAATATTCACAGACTCATCCCCCTATTGCCGCTTTATGAATTGAGCGTTTACAAAATCTCCATGATACAGGGCTTTCCCTTCCATTGTCCTGGAAATGTTTTCTATTACACGCCCAACCATTTCCACACCTATGTCCTGAGTGTTTCCCCCTACATGAGGGGTCAGTACGACATTATCCATTTTCAAAAGCGGGTTGTCCTTTTCAATGGGTTCACTGGCAAAAGAATCAAGCCCGGCGCCGGCTAGTATCTTTTTTTCCAGAGCTTCAATTAAATCGGATTCATTGACAATCGAACCTCTGGCTGTATTGATCAAAATAGCCGTGGGTTTCATTTTCAAAAAAACACCCATGTTAATAAGCCCTTTCGTTGAGTCAATCGAAGGTAAATGCAGGCTGACAATATCCGAGACTTTCAAAAGTTCATCGAAAGACAGGTATGTAATTCCCAATTTATTTTCCTGAGATTCTTCCATCCTGACAGGATCATAGTATACAACTTGGGCGTCAAAGGCGTTTAAACTTCTGGCGACTAGTTTTCCTATGCTTCCGCATCCAATCAGCCCTACGACCTTTCCTTTAATCATGAATGATTTATCAATAAATAATTCACGTTCCCACCCGCCGCTTTTAAGCTGCGCGTTCATAGCCGGTATGTGCCGGAAGACAGACAATATAAGGCCGATGACAAGCTCGGCGACTGAGGCGGAATTTACCCCGGAAGTGATCGCCACCGGGATTCCCTGTTTCCCCGCCGCTTCTATATCAACCGTATCGTACCCAACGCCCCATCGCTGTATGAGCTTGCATTTTTTCAATCCGGCAATATCCTGCGCGGTCAGCCTAAGGTTCCGCAGCACGATAAAATCCGCGTCTTCCAGTTTTGAATATTCATCATTACCAAGGATTTCTACAAGTTCAACATTAGCCGGAAGTTTCCGCCGTATCGCGGGTTTTACATCTGACGCATAGGGGCCAATCATAACCAGTCGCATAAATGGTTTCTCCTGTAAATTATTGATTTTGTTGAGCGGCAGCTTTTTTTCGTTCCTGCCTGGCGCGCCACATAGGCGTGGTCAAAGAAATTACCGCCAAGCCCATAAGGACAAGGCATATCGGTTTCTGGAATATCATTAACAGCGCCGGTTCAAGGCCCCGATAGATTTGCACTCCCCGCATAAGCGAGGCTTCTCCTATTGGGCCCAGAATTAACCCAAGAACCATCGGAGGTACATCAAACCCATACCGCCGCATAAGGTATCCGATAACTCCGAAAGAAAGCATCACGAAAATATCAATCATTGAATTGGCTATCGCGAAAGCTCCCAAGACGCACATCATAATTATGACTACGGACAGTATATTTGTTGGAACCTTGGCGACGATGGCAAAATATTTGGCGCAGGTCAAACCGATAAAAAGTTTGAAAAAGTTTGCGATTATAATTCCAAAAAAGATGCCGTAAATAATGTTCCCCCGTAGGGTAAAAAGTTCGTGTCCAGGTATGAGCCCATGTATCATAAGCCCGCCAAGAAGAACTGCGGTTACCGAATTGCTGGGAATTCCCAAAGAAAGCATGGGAACCAGCGCCCCGCCGGTAATCGCGCTATTTGCCGTCTCGGATCCGGCGACGCCCTCCCTGCTGCCTTTCCCGAACTCGTCCTGATTCCTGGAAGCCCGGCGGGCCTCGTTATACCCAATGAAGGACGCGATATTACCTCCGGGGCCGGGGATTATACCGATGATTGTTCCGATTACACTCGACCGCAAATACGTGCGAGGGTAGCGCACGAAATCCTTAAGGCCAAAGCCGCCGCCTTTGATGTTATTAATAAGGGAAGCGTCTACTATGGTTCTTTTTGTACTGCTTACCATTACAAAAATCTGTGATATTGAAAAAAGGCCTATCAAAACGGGAACTAATTGCAGCCCTGTCTGAAAGTAGACTACTCCGAATGTGTAGCGCTCAAAGCCGACCAGCCTGTCCATTCCCACCGTACCTATCAAAAGGCCAAGAACCCCGGAAATTAAGGCTTTGATCATGTTTTTGCTTCCCAGTGACGCGATTACCGTAAGCCCGAAAACCGCCAGCATGAACGTTTCCATTGGCCCAAACATCACCGAAAACCTCGCGAGCGGAGGAGCCAGCAGGAACAATATCGCCACACCGAACATTGCGCCCCAGAAAGACGAGATAATGGCTTCGATCAGGGCTTCATGAGCCCGGCCTTTTTTTGTCATTTCAAAGCCGTCAATAGCGGTCGCGGCGGCCCCGGGAGTACCGGGAGTGTGTAAAAGAATCGCGGGAATGGCGTCTCCGTACATACAGCCGACATATACGGCGATCAACAGGGTCAGGGCTTGAGTAGGATCCATGCCGAAGGTAAAGGGGATCAGCACCGCTAAAGCCATAGTCGCGGTAAATCCGGGCAAAGCTCCGAATATAATTCCCAAAAAGACACCCGCGCCAGCAATCAGTATATTCATGGGAGACAGCGCGAGGGCAAGGCCCATTCCTACATTTTGCAGCATAACCAACACTCCTATGCCCCATAGTAAGGGGCAAAAAATCAGGGAAGGGGAATGAACAACAATCTTCCAAATATAAAAAAGAGCGCCAAAGCGACACTAACAGCAATGGCCACAGAAACTACGCAATAGCGAACGCTTTTCCGCCCCAGATACAGGTATAAAATCATGCAAATACCAAAAATTATGGTAGATGGGATGAAACCTATAATTCTCATTACCATTACATACGAGATAGTGGCGGCAAATGTAACCACTATCCGTATCCAACCCTGCCTGGAAATTTTTTCAGCGGATCCATGTTCCCGCTTTTTAAAATCTTTTAAGAAGGAAGACGCCAGTAGCGCAACAGCGAGAAACATGCCAAGAAAATTAACTATAAACACATACGTCGCGGCAAGAGGGGGAAAAGATCTCGCGTAAAGGAACGCCGCTCCAAAGAACACAAAAAGCAACGCCCCGGATATTTTATCACTGCGGCCCACTGGAACCTCCCGGCAAAAAACAACGCTTATGAACGGGCGCTAATTAACAAGGCCCAATTCCCTGACAACCACCGCGTATGATTCAACCTCTTGCCGCACAAGCCCGGTATAATCTTCCGGCCCCAAAAAAGTATTGGGTAAACCAAGGTTTATCATTTCCTGAATATAATCAGGATGCTGCGATACAAGTTCAAAAACTCTGGCCATGTAATCCACAATCGCCCTGTCCACGCCCCTTCTAAACGCGAAACCCCTGTACGAGCTAGACACCAAATCCACCCCGATCTCCCTGGCTGTAGGCACTCCGGGCAGATCGTCTTCAAACCGTTCTTCTGAAAATACAGCCACGGGAACAATCTGTCTTTCGCCGGCAAGCATTGGCGTAGTCTCTCCGACAGATTGCCAAACAGTATCTATGTGGCGGCCCAGGAACGCGGGCCTCATGGTTGCCTGACCGTCAAAATTGACAATTTCAAATTCCAGGCCGCTGTCACGCATAAAAACTAACGCTGAAATATGGCTGGCGTTATGCAGCCCGGTTACTCCCAATGTAAGCGCGCGGGGGTTATCCCTTACAAATTGGAGGAATTCATCCGGGGTAGAAAAACGCCCGTCCTGGGGACTAAAGCCCAGCACCCTTGGATCAGAAACCTGAAGGCTTACAAAGTCGAAATCCTCCAGGACATCAAATTGTCCGCCAATGGCAGTTGCGAGAACAGTGGCTGTCGCGAACTGAATCAGCGTATGCCCGTCGGCAGGTCTTCTCATGGCTTCTGTGATGCCAACAATGGTACTTCCGCCCGGCATATTCTGAATAATGATAGGCTGGGGAACATAGGCTTGAGCGAATCTTGCCAATAGCCTTACCCCAATGTCGGTTCCCCCTCCGGCGCTTTGGGGGACAATGATAGTGATTGGCCTTACGGGAAATCCTGGGGGCGGTTCCGGCACTTCGCCCACCGCCACAACTCCGCCGCCCTCGTCGCAAGAAACCATGCTGACAACAACCAGCAAGATCACAAACAGAGAAAAAAGGTTCTTCAATTTCATACCAAAACTCCAAATTTGTATTGCGGTCCACTTCAGTCAGGCAAGAATGTAATATTTATAACATTATTGACAATAACGTTATAAATATTACATTATCATTGAATCCGGCTTGTGTAAAGCTCTTTTCGCCGCTTTTTTGAATATTTTTTTCATATTCGCGCGTCCATTGTATTTTTACCAAACCAGTGATACATTACCAAAGGAGATAAATATGCTGGAAGAACAAGTCAAGGCGCGCCTTCAGGATGTACGCCCCAACCTTCAGGCCGATGGCGGGGATGTGGAAT
>Ga0123355_10010871_pt1 | contig 14001 bp, 16 predicted proteins | sample TergutEmb28metaG_3_FD_89872 | JGI IMG/M metagenome (GOLD analysis project Ga0123355, IMG submission 89872) | Embiratermes neotenicus P1 segment gut microbial communities from Petit-Saut dam, French Guiana - Emb289 P1 | ecosystem: Host-associated > Arthropoda: Insects > Digestive system > Gut ... | reverse complement strand
TCTTCACCTGCAATGAGTCGCTTAACATCAGATGAGAGTCTCTTTACACTAGATTTTTTAATCCACACGATGTATTACTCCATACTCACAATTAGCCATCATTCGAATCTTCAATTTTGACAAATCTAGGCTCATAAAACGAATGTAAATATCTTGCATACTTCCCTTCCTCTGGTCTCTCGACAACGGTATAGATCACCAGTGTGCTTTCTGTATTAATGAATGTTGCAAAGTCTACAATCTCAACTGTAAAACCTCTGTGATGGCGATACTTTTCTCCTATTTTCATCTCAATCATCTCTCCCTAAAATTCTATTTATATCTAAAATTATAGCACTTTCATTCTCATTGTCAAGTTCTTTGAATGGCTGCTATGATTTTCTAGTCCACACGATACCCCATTCCTCGCACCGTTTGAATATCCACAGCATCTCCGAGTTTTCCACGCAACCTTTTTACATATACAGTCAATGTATTATCCTCAACAAAGTTACCAGATGCATCCCACAAGTTATCCAAGATTTGTTCCCTAGTCATAATTCTCCCTTTATTCGTCGCAAAAGTTAGCAATAGTTTGTATTCTAATGCCGTCAAATCGATCAATTTATCATTAATATAAACTTTCGCAGCTTCTGGATCTATCTTGGCTTCTCCCAATTGTAAAAACTGAATTGTTGTTCCAGACTGTTGCAGCAAAATTCTTTTAACTCGTGCTAGTAATTCGCGCAATCGGAATGGCTTTGTGATATAGTCAGCAGCCCCATCCTCAAATGCTTTTACAATATTTCCCTCATCGTCAACTACCGTTAAAAACATGATTCCTGTAGATGTTCCCCGTAAAAATTCTTGGATGTCAGTCCCGAGGCCATCAGGAAGCTGCATATCAAGGATTGCTAAGTCGAAGGTTGTATTTCTAATCGCATCCTTTCCCTCTTCGACCGTCTTAGCATGGGTCACATCATATTGTTCTTGTTCTAACGCGTAAATGAGTCCGCCCGCTATCATTAAATCATCTTCTAATAGTAAAATTTTGTTTTTCATCGTAGATATATTATATCAGATATAGTTCGAGAATACAAAAAAGTGTGAAACCGTCACTTGAAACACGGTCATCACACTTTAATCTTGATATACCTAGCTAGCTTATGGTCTAAGACGAGCAGGTAAACCTGAATCCTCTGAAGGTATGAAATTTTCTCCAAAGTCCACATATTCTAATGCATGCATGTTCGTAAACATTCGATGCATATTCGTCACATTTGATGAATCAAAGCTACTCAGATTTAGTCGGACAATTCCTGTTGAGGTTCTAAACATATACTGCATACTCCTTGTATTAGATGTATCGAAATAGGTTAAGCCCTCAATCGCTGCCACATAATCTAAGCCTCTAAATAATGATCTTAATGACGTTCCCGCTGTAATAGGACCTGCGATAACAATATCAGTGATATCATTTCGATAGTTATGCCACGGGCCATTATAAAGCGTCCAGTTGATAAATCCTTCATCGATCTCTAACGTTCCATTCTCGCATAAGCGCCATGAAGATCCTGCTCTGCCACCTTGTGCTGCGGATTGATTCGCAAATCGACCTTCCGCTATGGTTGGACATTCCGTATCTCCTGTCTCTTCAATTATTAATGTATAAGGAATCCCATCTAGGATAGAGACAATAGCACCTGAAGCAAAAGTAACCGCATCTCCTGCTTGGAATGGGAACTCCACTCCCCACATAAAGAAGATCAAGTCATCAGCATCTACATCCGTTGCAAAGTCTTCAATTATACCTCTAAAGAGGTCATCAGTTAACAAATGACTCGGGATTCTCAAGGTAATTGTTCTTTCTTCTTGATCAATTTCTCCTTCGAATCCATCAATAGTTAATTGTGTAACTCGTCCCTCTGTTGGTTCAAATGATTCAATGATTAATGTATACTCCATTCCATCTTCTACACGAACAAGAATACCTGAATAGAAAGTAATTGCATCTCCTTCTCGGAACGGGAATTCCGCTTCCCACATAGAGAATATTAATTCATCAGCGTCTCCTGCTTCAAAATCAAGGTAACCCCTAAAGAGACCATCAGTTAACAAATGACTCGGAATTCTCAAGGTAATTGTTGCTTCATCTTGATCAATGGCTCCTTCGAATCGGCTCATTGCTAGTCTAGTAATTTGTCCTGGGATTATAATTGGTTCTTCTTCAATTATTAGTCTATAAAAAATTCCATCTACTACATAAACAAGATCTCCCGTAACAAAGCCAGCCGTATCACCTACTCTTAAGAACCATTCTCCTCCTCCAGCAAAGAAAATCAACTCATCAGCACCATTAGCTTAAAATTCTGTAATTACACCACTAAAGCGACCATTGTCCACCAAATAACTCGGCACCCAGAAGGTGATCGTTCTTTCTTCTTGATCAATGACTCCTTCGAATTGATCAATTACTAATTGTGTAATTTGTACTACGCCAGATTCTTCTTCAATTATTAATGTATAAACAATTCCATTTTCTACATAGACAAGATCTCCTGTACTAAAAGTAGCATCTCCTCCTTGCCCTACTAGCCATTCTCTTTCTCCAGTAAAGAAAATCAATTCGTCAGCATCTACATCTGTTTCGAACGATGTAGCAACTCTACCAAAGCGGCTATCATTCAACAAATGACTTGGCACCCTAAAGGTAATTGTTTCTGCATCTTGATCAATTTCTCCTTCGAAACGATCTATTACTAATTCCGTAATTCGTTTTTCGCATGGCACAGATGGTTCAATAATTAATCTATACTCAACGCCATCTTCTACATAAACAAGATCTCCTGTACTAAAGGCAGCCAGATCTCCTTGCTCTATCAGCCATTCTCTTTCTCCAACAAAGAAAATCAATTCTTCAGCATCTCCTGCTTCAAAATCTGTAACAATGCCACCAAAGCTATCATCATTTATTAAATGATTCGGAACTCTAAAGGTAATCGTTCTTTCAACTTGATCAACGCCTCCTTCGAAGCGATCTATTACTAATCTAAAAATGTGACCTTCTAGCACATCAGATTGCCAGATAGCATAGACAGTAGTAGCACCATCGATTAAAGTGGTTTCATCAACTGTCGTTCCTTGACCATCAGCTGCCGTATTCCACTCTACAAAAGTATAGCCCTCACGTGTTGGATCTGCTGGGAAGTTTGTAGCTCCAATTGCCGTTCCAGATTGAACTGTCCGTGTTAAATTCGCTGGTCCACCTACAAAATTATGATTAAAGGTCGCCATGCTGTTCCATTGTGCATAAATCCTCATTGAATGGCTGATCGGAGTAGACGCTACGACATTAAATCCATCTTCTCGATCAGGTGCAGTACTCCAGCCAGCGAAGATATGTCCTTCTCTTGTTGGTGTATTGATATTTGCCGTTGGTAACCAAGTTCCCATTACATTACCGGCATTATGTTGCCATACAGTATGACTTGCTACTAAATCTCCACCGTTACCATCAAGGGTCACCGTAATATTCCAAATGGCAAAGAGGGTCATAGAGCCAGTGATCGGGAAATTCTCATCAATTGCTGTTCCTTGTCCATTCGAAGCTGTATTCCATCCAGCAAATTCACCTAATACAACACCGTTAACTTCCCATGACTCTGGATTTGGTGGCATATCTGAACCAAGCCCAAAACCAAAATCTACCCTACGGGTCTTATTCTCTGCAATAATAAGGTCTGCTGGGGCGAATCCTGATTGGAAAGTCACACCTTGATACCAAACGGCATATACCGTTATATTACCAGTTACAACTGTAAGATCATCAAACCAAGTACCATAGCCATCCCGCTGCGTATTCCAACGATAAAATGCATGCCCTGTGCTAATAGCAGTCGCACTTAAATCAGGCCAATTGTCTGTTACATCCATTAATGGTGCATTCCCAGTGTTAGGGTGCAAATGATGATTTCTAATGCTTCGGCCAGTTGCTACCACTCTTGTGGTGGTCTGGTCAAATAAGCCTGGATTAAGAAAGGTTGTATTTGTATTAAAGGTAACAGTCCCAGTCCAAACAGCATAGAAAGTCATATCTTCAGTAATAACCGTGTTTGCAGTCACGACCGTTCCACTACCATCTGGCCTCGTATTCCATCCTAGAAGGTTTCGATGATTCGATTCTGTCGTATTCCAAGGCCATCCAATATTTAGACCAATGAACATCGTTGTATAACCTGTTGTGGTACCCGCATTAACACGATTCATTTGATTGATCGTCATACCAGATCCAACTGTATGGGTCATCAAAACAGTATTATCTAAGCCCATATTTCCACCATTCATGTGAATGGTTATATTATGACTTGGCACCCAGCGAGCATAAACATTGGTATCCGCTGTAATCGCTGTTTGCCTAGTGAATAGTGTTCCATCTTCAAAATTTGGTGCTGTATACCAACCCATAAAGGCATGCCCCTCACGGGTCGGATGCGTTGGGAAAAATTGACCCATATCGATCATACGAGCATTGTATGGAATACTACGAACATAATTTGTTAAAGCAGTCCCACCATTGCTATGAAAAGTCAATGTGTGGGGGGGGCCAGTTAGTTCCCAGACAGCCCAAACCATGACGTTTCCATTCACTGGTGTCGTTCCGTCGAAATTCACATCGGTAGAATTAGCTCCTCCCGTTGTCCAACCTACAAGGGTATGACCACTTCGAGTAACCGGTGGCATTCCGACCACGTTAGGGTCTTGCGCATGTGCAAATCCATATTCATCCACTGTATTACCACTTGCTGGTACAAATCTATGCTGACTAGCAGTTGATGTTCCAACCAGCCCACCATTTAAATTAAAAGTGATGTGATGTGCCCATGCTGCATAAACAATCATATCTTCATATATCGCTATACCATTATTAAAATTATTTGTTGCCATACCAGATTCTGTATTCCAGCCCATAAAGGTCCAATTAGTACGTGTTGCCAGTGGTATTCCATATTGTAACCCCCAAGTAGTCGACCAAAACCATGGCTGTCCGACAAGTGGGACTGCATCTTGATTTAAGTGATCTCCGGTATGCGGGCCTTCAAAATATTCTGGATTTGAAGATTGCCAAAGTGACATTCCTGTATAAGCTTCTCGTGTGGGTGTATGATTAGTTACTAAATTATGTGGATATGCACTAAAGGTTACTGTCACAATCGGATTAAGCTCCCAGCGAGCAAATAAGGTAACCCCTGCATTAATGGGAGTTGTCCCATCAAATCTATTGCCACCCTCTGCAGCCGGTGTATCAAACCATCCATCAAACCGAGCACCTGCTCTTACTGGATCAACTGGCCAAACCATCCCTGGAGTATCCTCAACTGTCCACCCATCGTCCACAACACGATTCACATATGAATGTTGATTCGTGCGGTCTGCAGCCGTTCCAGTTGTATCGCTACCCCATAGGTCAACACCATTTCCAAAAAATCTCACTTCATGACCCCACTGGGCATAAACAGTTAATACTCCATTTGCATCAGCTCTAAATGGATCATCTGGTGTTGTCATATCACGTGCCCATATTGTTGTTGTTCCTCTAAACTCAATACCTGGGTTTTCTGGCGTCGGATTTTCTTCAGTATTCCAATGCCCAAAAGCAAAGCCTTGGCGTGTTGGACTAAGTGGCATGTTCGCATTACCAATCGAACCCCATAAGGTATTATTATTTGAAGAAACTAAACGCTCACTATTTCCAGCAGGCGTAACACCACCATTTGGATCAAAAACAACGCGTAGTATTGGTGGCTCATTAGCTGTATCATTAGCCTCTTCTAAATCCTCAGCTAATTCAACATCTTTTTCAACTTCTGATACCCCAATTTCTTCAAAAGTTGAGCTTTCTAGTCCTTCATCAATATTAGCTCCATTTGCAAATGAAAAAGCTGGTGTAACAGTTCCGAAAAACATTGCAAAGGCTAGTAGCAAGCCTAATACTCTCTTTGAGAATTCTATTGCTTTATTTTCCATCTTCTTACCATTCCTTTCGTTTTTACTTAATTTAACTGAACTGAGCTCCAAATCTAATCCTTTATCCTTCACTCCCTTCTTCTAAATTGAGCCCGCCATTTAAATTTATAAATCATTCTCCTACTCCATGAAGGCTAATCCGAACGACTTAATTGAAGTATATAACATTGTCAAAATCAGAGCAATAGCGAGAAATGTCAGATTTTGACTGCTTTTGTCGAAAGAGTCACAATCACAGAAAAAAGTGTGAAATCGTCATGAAAAAAGCAGTAATCACACTTATATTTATTCACTGTTTGAGGGCTATTTCTTTAAAGGCATCCTTTGATTTTTTCCATTCAGGTTACAAATTTCGCTAACAAAAACCTTTCAATGTGCCGAAGTGTGTGTTAGAATATGTAGTTGGGTTAATGGCGTAAACTAGAAAAGGATGGTTTTACAAGTGAGTATCATTAATGTAGATCAGGATGTAAGATTATATTCGTGAATATACTTTGAAGAATGCTCATACTCTAAATGATTTTTTTGCATATGCAAAGGATAAATTAGACTGTCTAACAAATGAACAGATTTTAGGATTTCAGAAAGAAGATGTGGACGTGGATAAAGTTTTAGATAATTTAATTTCTAAGCTGTCTGCTCTTGAATCTGGTTCGAGTAAGGCAAATGAATATCATAAACTTATGACTTCAATATTAAAGAGGAGAAGTATGACAGGGTTTGGGAAATACTTCTTGAAAAACAGCGGGAAGTTGTCGCTTCATAGCTTATAAGCATTGACTTTCCATAGCTTATAACGTATAATATAAGTCAATGGAGAAAAACTAAGTGTGTATATTATTTTATGGTTAGATGATAATCAACCAGTGCTTGAATTATGCAATTGCGAAAAGAAAATCAGAATTTCTTGAAAAGATAGTACGATTTGTCGAAAACATCACGATATTTGTATTTATTCTTGAAAAATTTTGAATTTCAGGGTGAGGAGTTTTTACTTTTTGCAATAAAAAAATCCCGTAGTATCAAGGCTTGTTGCATTTTGCAATTGCCTAAGTGCTTGAATATATTGGAGTGAGTACGATGAATGACAATATACTAGGTGAAAATTGGAAAGATGTTAAGAATGAATTTTTAGCGGAAGCAGAACGTGATGAAATTGCATTGCGTGTTAATGTAATTAGTGAAATCGTCAAGGCAAGAGAAGTAAGTGGTATGTCACAAGATGCAATAAGTTCTAAAACTGGTGTTAAGCAATCAGTGATATCAAGAATGGAACAGCTAGAAACAAATCCGCAATTAGAAACAGTTTTAAAAATTTTGAAGCCACTAGGAAAAACTTTAGGTGTAATAGATTTGGAACAACCACAAGTTTAAACTATGGAATTTATAAAGACAAGGAGTGTTTAGTCATGGAAATGGCATTAAAAAATGAAACAACAATGATGAGTGAATTTATTTCAGCAGTTGAAAAAAATGCAGAATTTATAAGAGCTGAAAATGGGTTATCAAAGATTGTAATTGATAATGATTTTTGGGAAGAAATAAAGTATCAAATGTTTTTAAAGCGAGAAGTTGATAAAGCGAAGCAATCAATCGCAGATGGTAAATCTCACAGTGTCGAGGACTTTAGAAAAAGGTTTGGACTTACATAATGGAAACATATCATGTTGAAATAGCTGATGACTTTTACCACGATTTAGACGCAATCATTGAGAGAAAAGAAGAGTATGGGACTTATCAAAGCAACATTGACAAGTTCAAAAAGGAAGTTGACGAGGTAATTACTAAGTTAAGTATTTCACCTAAAAGTGGTGCAAACTTATCTTCTAGGGTTGTGTATAAGACGAAAGAAAAGTTTTTTCTTGTTGATGATTTCAAGCACCTTATGATTTACGAAATTGTGAAAGATAAAGAAGTTCATTTGTATAGAATTTTGCCTACTAAAAGCAACTGGCAAAAGCATTAAAATCAGGGTGTGACTGGTAGCCGATTTGGTAGCCATCTATAAAATCCAAGGCTATTTATGATTATTCAAAATAGCTCAAACGTTGTAGTATCAACAAGTGAGGTTTTAAATATGTTGATAAATAGTAGAATGGGAATAATTTGGGTTGATTTGGAGCTATTTGAATTAAATTGAGTTGAATTAAACGAGGATATTAAGCATATAATATAGTGAGCGAGCACGGAAATCCTACGGGAACCGTGCTACTCTTTTGATTTGAAAGCATTTAAAAATGAAATATTTTCCTAAAAATATTGACTTTTGAACCAGAATATTGTACAATTTTTTTAGAGCGAGTTCGGAAATCCTACGGGAACCGAACTATTTTTTTATCTAAGAGGAGTTTAAAATATGTCGAAGCCTTATAATACAATTGAAAAGCAAATTGAAATTTTACAATCACGTGGGCTAGTTATTAATGACATTAACTTTGCAAAAAAAATACTATTAACGGAAAATTATTACTCTATTATTAATGGGTATAAAGATTTGTTTGTCGATGAAGATAATAATTTTAGTGAAGGTACGGTATTTTGTGATATTTACGCACTTTATTCATTTGATAGAGAACTACGAAATTTTCTAATTGGACATTTATTAAAATTTGAAAACATCATAAAATCTGTATTAACAAATTACTTCTGTAGTGAGTATAGCGATGAAGATATGCCCTATTTAAATTTCAAAAATTTCGATAAAACTATGAATAATAGAACATTTACGATCGCTAAGCTCATATCGACATTCACAAACACAATCCAACAGGAGGAAAAGAAACGTGGCGCTGTTTATCATTATTTAATTGAATATGATCACGTCCCACTTTGGGTTTTAAAAAACTTTATGACGTTTGGAAATATTCAATGGATGTATTTCTTTGTTAAACAATCAATCAAAGATAAAATCGCGCGTTATTTTGCAGAAGAATACCAGTCTAATTATAATGAAAATCACTTTTTTTCAGATGAAACTATACTGTCAATCTTGAAAACAACCAATTTTTTTAGAAATATATGTGCCCATGAAGAAAGGTTATACAACTTTAGAATTTATAGACGGCCAAGTACGACTCAAATTGCTAGCATATTAGGTATAGGTGGTAATTTACTACTTGAGGGTAACATGTTTACATTAGTTGCATCCTTAAAACTGGTCATGAATAAATCTGATTATGAATTGTTCATTTTGGGACTGCAAGAACTCTTCATCAAATATGAGAATTCTTTCAATTCGATAGAGTTTAGAACGGTAATAAGTACTATGGGGCTTCCAGAAAATTGGGATACCATATTAGTAGGACAACATCAAAATTAACTAATGCTATTTAGACTAAATTGAAACCAATAGCCCTAAATTCATATGATTTCTATGAGTTTCAAACCTATCAAAGTGGCTTTAATACGTGGAGTTGATGTAATGGAACGTGTAGAGGACGGACTGGGAATGAAGGGATAAAGTCACTTGAATTGAAAACGTTGGTATTACGACGTTTTGAAAAATTAGAAATGGTTTGAAATGACTTGAAATGATATAGTTCCCCGCCAAAATGAGGATTTGGTGAATGATGAAAATAATAATTAAAGCAATTCACATCTTACTTCCTAGCTTTGCTCTGATTATTCGATCTATTAAGGACAGTGCATAAGCCATTGACAAATTGTACATAATACTGTACAATAATATGTACAAAATAAAAACGAAAGGCAGTGGTGTTTATGATAGTAGCTAACTATACAGCTGTTCGCCAAGATTTCAAAGATTATTGTGATCAAGTAATTGAAACGGATCAACCTTTAATTATTACAAGAAAAGATGACAATGTGGTAATGATTAGCTTGGAAAGATTTAACCAGCTAGAACGACAAGCTCGCAATGCCGAATACGTTGCCAAATTAACACGTTCTTATGAACAAGCCGTTTCTGGGAATACAGTAGATCATGACTTAATTGAGGTAGACTAATCTGCTTGGATAATCGAAACAGAAAATCAAGGTAGGCGGTGAGTATATGGAACTGGATCAAAGCAAAGGTTTTAGTTGGACACAGATTGCATGGGATGAATATATTTCTTGGCAAACGCAAGATAAAAAAACTTTGAAAAAAATTAATAATTTAATCAAAGATACTTTGAGAAATGGATTAGAGGATGGCGAAGGAAAACCTGAACGTCTGAAGTACATGAGTAAGATGTGGAGTCGGCGCATTGATAAATATAATCGATTGGTCTATACGGTAGTTGATGGACAACTTCAAATCATATCTTGCAAAGGACATTATGAAGATTAATCTTAACCAATATAAAAAGTAGGATAAAGTAGTACTTTCTTAATGTAACAATGGAAGAGAGTAGTACTCTGTCCTATTTTTTGATTTAGAGGGTTTCATTTATAATGTTGATCCGCCCATGTCCATGTTAAATGCATTTAACAGCAAGAATAGGTTTGATCGCCCAAACCGAAATCAAGCCCCTTTTGAACAACGGTTGGCTTAATTTTTTCTTTTGATGCTACTGCCCCAATCCCCGCTTTAAAAGAAAGCAAAAAAGACCTAGCTTCTCACCAAGTCCTCCGCTCACTATTAATCATTTCCAGTAAAGTAATCCTTAACCCCAATTAACTCAAGTAGATTGCCCTCTGTATCTCTAAACTTTACAGATTTAGAAGCCACCTCTTTAGATTGAGGGCTACCGATAAACTCAACGCCTGCTTCCCTTAATCGCTTATAATCTCCTTCGATATCATCCGTTGGAATCGTTAATGTAATGGTATCTGGTTGCATAAACGCTTTTGGCGCTTCGTATGCATCATCACCCTCTGCCATCAAATTTGCATCAAAGATGGCAAGGCAAGGCGGTGAATCTTCTCCGACAGTGAATGAAGTCCACTCACTATTCCGATCACCGTAATGCGGAATTAATCCCAATTTCTCGGTATAGAAGTCAAAACACGCACCATAATCTTTCCAGACATTTATCGTCACTGCTAGTTTATTAAAATTCATCTATATTCAGTCCTTTGTTTCGTTAGTATTAAACCAGTATACATGATGCCCTCCCCAAAGTCATTATAAAAATCGGACATAAATATTTTGACTATTAACTGTCTTTATCCAGCACGGTTTCCTGTTCCATATAAAAATCATTCATGACGTTTCGATATTGCTGTGGTGTGAGATCAGACAATGATTTGAAGTCTTGGATAAAATGCGATAAGTTATAAAATCCCAAAGTTTCAGAAATAAAAGTTAAACTGCCATTTGATTTTTCCAATAAGCGAAAGGCATTAGCAACCCGAACCAACCTTAAAAAAGACTTGATACTTACACCAATATACTTCTCGAAAATTCGATTCAACTGGCGATCACTATAATTCATATCTGCTGACACTTTTTTTACAGTCGTATTTCCAAGACAGTTGATCACATTTCTCGTTGAGACTTTTAACACTGGTGGACATGGCTTATTCATATTTGCTAACATTACCGCATCAAGGCTCGTCATCAGTTCATAAAGTGTATTAGCATTTTCGGTTATTTCAGCCACTTGCTTGTTCAAATTTGGGTCAAGGTCAACTAAAGGAAAATTTTGACTTGCTAATTCATCTTGATTGATACCTGTCAAAGCATATAAGCCAAGTGGTTCAAAAAAGATAATGACCAATAAACCAGTGATATGATCAACATTAGAGCGACTTTGCAACGTTCCATACAAGGTGGCAGACATTCCCGTCTGTTCACTTGCAACAAAAAGCATCCCACCAATATGTGGCACGATGGGATAATAGTCAGGCTGATCTTCATACCTTGGAAATGTCACTGTGTAAGATGAAATGTAATCTCTCAAATCAGCGTGAGGGAGTAAATCTATATAATTATTACCTTGAAGTAAAATGCGTGATTCATCTTCAAATATTTGTAAGTTTTTGGTTTGTATATCCTCTTTTGAGAGCATTTATATCACTACTCTTTCTTTGTAATTATACAGTGGATAAAATTGATGACTCCTCGATATTTTGAAAAAGAAGGCATTAAACTACTGTTAACTGAATATCGACGAGTTGGAAATAACATTAATCAAATCGCAAAGGCAACTAATTCATCAGGAAAAGTTTTTAGAACGGAGTTGGAAGAGGTGCTAACCGAAACACGACTAATCTCAAATTATTTGCGTGAACTGCTAAAGGTTCATCAAAGCAGTATAAGTTAAATGGCGTATGTGAAAATTAAATCGATCAAAAAGACAGTGAAGCGTACCATTGACTCGAGCTAAGAGAGTTGCAAGGATGAGGGAATTGCAGTTAGCACAAGAAACCTTTACTTATCAAATGGTCTATAATGTAGGAAATAGTGCAATACGAACGTTTGCAATATAACCCTATCACGATTAGACATATGCAGACATGGCAAGATAGTGGATTATTGGGGCTAGGAGTATTAGACCAAGGTCGAATTGATAACTCTTTAGCTTCAAGAGATTTTACGGAAATGCCCGATGGATTGCGAAACGATGTAGAGGCATTATTAACAGGTGGATTCCCGTTAATTTATGCTTTGGACGAAAACATTAGATTTGAAGAAGTACGTTTTCAAGCTGCTCAGTTAGAACTAACTCTGCTATTTCGTTATATATATTTTTTAGGTGAGTGGCGTATTCTAATAAGTGGAAACTAGGGATAAAAATTAGAGAGAAATGGAAGCTAGTATTTTTGCCATGACCAGATTCATTGGGATGTGATCATGGCAAGAGTAAGGTGTTTGATGAGGTTAGATAGTTTAGTTTGAGATATGGGATTTTTTGGTATGGAACGGTCGTAAAACAATAATTTTTTCGTTAATACAGTTGATCAAAAATATAAAATACACCTCGAATTCTGGATTTAATTTTTCCAAAATCCGAGGTGCATGACACTTATTAGGTGGTTGCTTTTTTCTTTTTATCTTTACCAGCAATTTTATTAACAATCATGACAACAGCACCATCTCCGAAGACATTAGCAGCTGTACCGAAGCTATCTTGGGCAATATAAATAGCAATCATAACCGACATTTGCGCTTCGGTGAAACCAAGCATGGTCTCAAGCAACCCAAGAGCAGCCATAATCGCCCCGCCTGGAACGCCCGGAGCGGCAACCATGGTGACTCCAAGTGTCATTATAAACGGGAATAGTTGTCCAAAAGATAAGCTGACACCGTCAAGTGCTAATACAGCAATGGCACAAGACACTAGTGTAATCGTGCTTCCTGATAAATGAGTCGAAGCCCCAAGGGGTGCTACAAACTCAGCTACTTCATCATCAATGCCATCAATTTCCTTCATACATTTTGTAGTAACAGGAATGGTTGCTGCTGAAGATTGTGTTCCAAGCGCAGTCGTATAAGCAGGAATCATTTTTTTAATAGTTTCAAACGGACTTTGTTTTGTATAAATAGAAGCCACTAAATACTGGAAGGCGATGTAAAAGTAGTCGAGAGAAATCGTTAAAACGAAGACGACACCGTAGACGACTAACGTGTGGGCAATTTCACCCGAATACGCCATTTCGGCAAAAATACCTGCGATGTGGATAGGTAGTAATGGTAAGAACACCTTCTCAATGACCTTTTTAATGATCGCCTGAAATTCTTGAAAAACTCCTAGCATGCTGTTCCCTTTAACAGCAGTGATTCCGATTCCTAAGATGAAGGCTGTAATTAAAGCGGTCATAATTCCCATAATTGGGGCAATTTCAATGTTAAACAGAACTTCAAGCTGTCTTCCCTGGTAAACCTCACCAATATCTCCAACAAGCATTGGCATAAAAAGACTCGCACCAGCCCATCCCCACATACCGGCAAGTAGCGTAGAGATGTAGGCAATCGCAACGGTAATACCTAACAACTTCCCAGCTTTTCCACCAAGCTCAGCAATCCCCGGTACAATAAATCCGATGATAATAAGCGGAATGATATAGCTCAAGAAATTTCTAAACAACCCACTAAACGTTACAAGGAGTCGA
>Ga0123355_10010870_pt1 | contig 14002 bp, 14 predicted proteins | sample TergutEmb28metaG_3_FD_89872 | JGI IMG/M metagenome (GOLD analysis project Ga0123355, IMG submission 89872) | Embiratermes neotenicus P1 segment gut microbial communities from Petit-Saut dam, French Guiana - Emb289 P1 | ecosystem: Host-associated > Arthropoda: Insects > Digestive system > Gut ... | reverse complement strand
GTACGAGGAATGCAAGGGGTAAATTAAAATTTTAGAACCAGCGGTCAATAATTTTGCGTTGTCCTAGCACAGAATGGCGTTTTCACAGGTTTTCGCCAGCGATGACGCGTACCTTGACTAGGAGCTGGCGAGAATCTGTGGGAACGCCAAGCTGCTCTAGGTCAGCGCGAAATTATTGACCGTTGGTTCTTATACCATGTTGTAATTTGGGGATTCTCTAGTGATTTGAATATCGTGAGGGTGACTTTCCCTTAGGCCTGCTGGGGTTACTTGAATGAATTGAGCTTTGTTGTGTAGGTCGGTTACGGAGCGACAGCCAGCATAAGACATGCCAACGGCTAGACCGCCCAGCAGTTGTTGCAGAACATCGTAGAGATTGCCTTTGTAGGTGATGCGACCTTCTACACCTCTGGAGATTACTATATTTGAAGTGCGGGGGTTGTCGCTATCATTTTCTATGGAGGGTAGTTCTGGTTCGTCGTAGGTGGAGGATTCCATTCCGCGATAGACTTTGTATTTTCTGCCTTGGAAGAGTTCGGTAATGCCAGGGCTTTCTTCGCAACCTGCGAACAGATTTCCCATCATGCACGCGGTTGCGCCTGCGGCTAAGGCCTTGGCAATGTCGCCGCTGAAACGGATTCCGCCGTCGGCTATGATTGGGATTCCTTTTTCGCGGGCTACTTCGGCGCAGTTTAATATCGCGCTAATTTGCGGCACACCTATTCCTGCAATCATGCGTTTTGTGGACACTGATGATGGGCCTATGCCTACTTTTACTGCGTCTGCACCTGCTTCGATTAGTAATCTAGTTGCCTCTGGAGTTGCTACGTTTCCCGCAATTAAAGTTATAGTGGGGAAGTCGGCCTTTATTGCGCGGATTGCAGTCAAAACTTCGCCAGCGTGTCCGTGGAAGACTTCGAGGGCGATTACATCAACTTTGCGTTTCGCCAACGCGTGAACGCGTTCCATATAGTCGTCTTTGATGCCCACGGCCGCGCCAACAATTAGCCGACCTTGCGAATCTTTCGCAGAAAGCGGATACTTTACGGCCTTGTTTATATCCTTGATGGTGATTAACCCTTTAAGATTGAAATTTTCATCAACAAGGGGAAGTTTTTCTACTTTGTGACGGGTTAGAATTTGCTTCGCTTCTTCCAGCGTAGTGCCTACTGATGCGGTTATTATATTGCTTTTCGTCATAACCTCGTAGATTTTTTTGCTGTAATCCGTTTCAAAGCGAAGGTCGCGATTAGTGATAATCCCCACCAATTTGTCATGCTCAATTATGGGAACGCCCGAAATACGATATTTTCCCATTAGCTTGTCTGCTTCATATACATAATGATTTGGCGATAACGAAAATGGGTCAGTGATAACGCCGTGTTCGCTTCGCTTTACGCGGTCAACTTCGCTTGCTTGCGTTGCTATGGGCATATGCCTGTGAATGATTCCCAACCCACCGCATCGTGCAATTGCAATTGCCATTTGACTCTCTGTTACAGTGTCCATTCCTGCCGATAGAAACGGGATTTTTAGGGTAATATCGTTAATGCGCACCGTTGTGTCCACATGCGCGGGTGGTATGTCTGAAAAATCTGGGACGATTAAAACATCGTCAAATGTAAGACCGTTGCCTACTAATTTATTCATGCAAAAATTCCTCCGTGTTCTTGTGTTCCAGTTCTAGGGCATTAATATAACACCAGCACGCAAATGCAAATTACGCCGTGTGAGTACGCCACTGATTGCTTTAAGCATTTTTTCATTGGGGTCGAAAATTATTTTTACTTTTTTGCCGTCATGCACAGTCAAAAAGGCGTAAGTATCAAGCCCTTTAACCCCGCCAGAATAATCCCGAACCTCTTGCGCGCCGTTAAACGCGCCTTCGTGATTTTTGTCGTCTATGTGCGCCATAATCTCGAACTGCTTCACATGCCCCGAAAACACTCGTTTCCGTCGCGATTGGTCGTAAATTATATCAATATCCAGTTCTCCACTGGTGAAAATATACTCATACTCCACATTTAAAAAACTCATAAGAAAACGCGCGCCAAACCCCGCCGCAAACCAAACAAGCACGCCCAGCATTGGATTAATAAACAGCAACGCCGCAAACCCCAACAAAAACGCCAGTATACACAGACACGCCTTAATTGCAATGTCCTTGAATGTGCCTTTGCGCTTTACAATTTGCTCCTTAAATACATCTCCCATAACGCACCTCGCAATTCCCTACCTTATATATGTTACTTTATTCGCGTCAATTTCATGCGGTGCTTTGCCACTTTTTATTTTTCCAACACAAACAGACATGCCAAAACTATACCCTTCTGGGAATTGCAAACGCTCCAAAAATCCTGCGCCACTATCGCCACTTAGCGGAATACGCGCCATTCCGCATATAACACTACCAAGCCCCATAGAATGCGCCGCCAAAGCGATATTCTGGCTAACAATTCCGCAGTCCAAAGGCGCGGCTTCCGAACCGTCCTGCGCGATAAATATTATGCACGGCGCATTGTAAAATACTTTTCCGCCGCGTTCCATCATTCGCTTATGCCATTCCGCGTCCTTTTTAACATGCTCCATTGCCGCCGCGTCAAGCTCGTCAATAAAAGCCGCATCAGTTACAACAACTATGTGCCATGGTTGCAAATTCATTGCACTAGGCGAAGCCAACGCCGCCGTTACCAACGCATTAATCTGCTCCGCGCTTAACGCTTCCGAACAAAAATCCCGACATGTAAATCTTTCACCAATAGCTTTCAAAACTTCATTCATATGACACCCCCTAATATTTTGTCCTAATTGTAATATTGTACGCAGTTTAATGCAAGTTTTAGTTTGCCAAAAATGAAATCTCTTGACAAAGCAGAGGTTTTACGGAGATAATCTAAGACACACATAGAGAGGGGAATTTCATATGAATACACAAGGCTGTGCATTTATTGTGCTTGCGGCAATTTTGGTTATGTCGCTGGCGATTTTTGGGGCTTGCACTGGCGGCTCTTCGTCGAGTGGGGCGGCGGAGCGTATTGGTTCCGCGCTTGCGGTGAACAGAGCTACAAGCAATTTTAGCGAGGAACTCGCGGAAAGACTTTCAACCACTCCACTCCATGCGGTGGGACTGCTTGCGGATAGTTTGCAGTATGGCACTGTCACCATGGAAATAAACGAATACCATAATCGTAGGGCTTGGTGGAATGATGGTCATGGTCTTGACGATGACAGGTTAGCAAACTACATGTGGAATTTTGAATTGCATTCGGACATGCAAAATAGGAATTTCGCATTACATGTTAATGCCGCCGCCGTTCACGATAACGAAAGCGTGGATATTTCTATGTTTTTGAATGAACGACGTTTGGCGTTTGGCTCAAGCAGTTTTGATACTTACTATGGAATCAACTTCCGTACATTCAGACAGGATTTCCGCACGCTGGGCGAAGAAATGGGACTTAGCGCGTCTGACTTAGAAATGATGGAATCGTTGTTAGTCCAAGACATGACATTTGATGCATCAGCATATCGCCGCGCATTGACGGATTTTCTTCTAAGTGCCGAGCATGTTACTGCAAATGTTGAAATTCACACAGGGCGCGGGCGTGTAAATGCACGTCGGGTGGAATACACGCTCACAGATGCTGCATTGTCTAACCTAATGCGCGAGTGGCTTCGTACTTTTGAAGACGATACATTTTTCGCAAGGCTAGACAGTCTGTTCGCAAGTGAATTGGGTGCTTCCCATGAGGAAATGTCAATCGAATTGCGCAATCTCGTTCGTTCAATTGAACGCAACATGACTGGAAACATGACCATAGCATTTTACATTGGTGCTAATGACAGGCTTTTGCGCGTAGATATTTCCACTATGACAATTAATATTTATAGCGAGGCAACATCAATGGATATGGTGTTCGATTTCGGCAACTCTGCAACGGATATTTGGCGGCTGGATATTTCCATCTATGAGAATTGGGACACTTATTCCATAGGCATGATTTGGGAATCGCGCCAAGTTGGTAACAATCATGTACATGACCTTGATATATCTGTTCGCGACGGGAGTTGGTGGGACACTTACACGTTTACTTCCAACTGGAATCCAATCACTGGCGATTTCGTGTTTACCGAAGAAGATGTACGGCGCGGCTCTAGCACGGAGGAACTTTTACGCGGAAATCTTATCATTGACGGCGCGAACTTCCATTTAAGTTTTGAGGAAGAACGCTGGAATATGACGCGTTCCGTGGAAATATTTAATGCCCAAGGCGTTAATATTCCCGCTATAAACAATTTCACAAACATAGGAGATTTAAGCATAGACGAACTTGAAGACCTTATAGACAATTTTGTTTTCTGATGATGAAATCGGTATTTGTATTGCAACATTCCTATGAAAGCGATTGTTGCAGTTGCGACGAAACAAAATTTATAGGCGTGTATTCAACAGAAGCAAAAGCCCACGAAACTGTCGAAAGACTAAAAAATGTAACGGGCTTCTGCAATCACCCAGTCGAATGTTTCCAAATTGACGAATATGAACTTGATGTAGACCACTGGGTAGAAGGTTTTGTAAGGGAGTACTGGAGTGTAGAATAGCACATAGGAGGGCGGCAAATTTAAAGGGGGTAGTGTCCATGATGAGACTTGATGCAAGTAGGCAATTAATTACCGTTAATAGGCACTTTAGTATGGCGATAAGGCAAGAAGGTTTCGCTATGCGGCGGCTTTCCAGTGGCTTTAGGATAAATTTTGCGTCAGATGATGCGGCAGGATTAGCCATATCCGAAATCATGCGTGCGCAAATTCGTGGGTTAGACCAAGCCGTTCGCAATATACAAGATTCGCAATCATTAATACAAGTGGCTGACAGAGGAATGTACGAGATAGGCAGTATGCTTACTCGTATACGCGAATTAACGGTTCAAGCGGCTAATGATACACTACACCAAAGAGAATTGATTCAAACTGAAATAGAACAACTTATATATGAGATTGACTCCGTCGCACGCCGCACAACATTTAACGGCATTCCACTGCTGGACGGAACACTTGCCCCTCCCCCACACGCTCGCCCCCAACCGACGACGGGGTTTAGTGCTGTATTGCCCGCGCTTTTTGTGGAGCAGGAAATACAACAACCACAGTCGGCAACGCAAATTGCCCCTGTTTCTGCTAACGCTTCGATAAGCCCGACGGCGTTTTCTGGGCCTATAACAGAAATTGATGTAAGAAATAACAGCGGCAGTGGTGTTGGTTGGAGTTGGAACGGCAATCAATTGTACATTTATGGTGGCGGTAATTTCCGTATTGTTGATTCTTTAAACCCTAACGGCGATACACCAGCCGCCGCGCTAAATAGGCGTATTACCGTAAGTGAGGGAACATCAGCAAATATTATCCTTGCGGGTGTGAATTTAGTATCAAATGATGGGGCGGCTCTTGATGCGCGGAATGCAAACGTAAATCTGCACATTGAGGACGGCACGGTTAATACATTGCAAGGCCGTAGCCAATTTGCAGGTATAGCAACAACTGGCGGTAATGTGGTAATCACAGGCAACACAGGAAGACTTACTGCAATTGGGGGAGACACAGGTGCGGGTATAGGCGGCGGAAGACGTGAAGCTGGTGGAAATCTTACCATATATGGTGGATATGTAACGGCGCGGGGCGGTGGTCAGTCTGCGGCAGGAATAGGCGGCGGCGCAGGTGCAAGTGCGCCCACTGTAGCTGATGGTGGTAATTTCAGTATTGATGGTGGTACTATCAACATTCATGGTGGCACGGTACGCGCATACGGAAGCGGCTGGGGCGCGGGCATAGGCGGCGGTGGTACTAGCGAGCAATTTATAGGTGGTGTAGGTGGTGATATTACAATCACTGGCGGCACTGTATATGCGCGTGGTGGTGCTACTGCGGCAGGCATAGGCGGCGGAAGAAATGCCGATGGTGGTAATATTACAATCACGGGAGGAACAGTAAACGCTTGGTCGGGTACTTCTGCGGCGGCAATAGGCGGTGGACGCGGCGGCGCAGGTGGTAATATCCGAATCGAAGGTGGAACAGTAAACGCCACTGGTGCAGGTGAAGGCGCGGGCATAGGTGGTGGACGCGATGGAATTGGTGGCAACATTACAATTGTTGATGGTAATGTTACCGCAGTTAGTGGGAATAATTTTGGGGCAGCCATAGGAGGCGGAAGCTTTGCCTCTGGTGGAGTAATCACAATTTACGGTGGCACTATAGATGCACGAGCGCAGGGCAACAGAGGTGCAGGTATAGGCGGCGGTAGAGATGGTGCTGGTTCAATCATAAACATACATGGTGGCGACATAATTGCGCGGGGTGCTACAGGCGGCGCAGGTATTGGTAGCGGCAGAGACGGAGAAGCTTCCACAATCCTAATCACAGGTGGTACGATAGATGCAAGAGGTGGACTAGACGGCGCAGGAATAGGCGGAGGACAGGGCGTTGCTGGTGGAGTAATCACCATAGAGGACGGAGTTATTCGTGCGCAAGGCGGAAATCGTGCGGCAGGCATAGGCGGCGGCAACAACGGCAACGGCGGCGTTATTACAGTAAGTGGTGGGCATGTGACTGCGATTGGCGGCAATAATGCATCAGGAATAGGCGGCGGGCGCAATACCCCTGGTGCGCAATTTACCATGTTTGGCGGAACTGTAGAAGTTCTGGTTGGTAGAATAGGCCGAGGAGGTGCTACTTCTGGCCCCAACAACAACGGCAGTATAATCTATCATGATGGTAGCTTGTTTGTGCAAGGTGTAATACACGATAATAACAATAATGTTGGTGGTGCTGCCAGAGTTCCTGGAGGAGTATTTTCCCCTGACGGCACACAGCTTCGTGCTATGGTAATTGATTTAACTACACTGGAAGGCTTTGAGCATCTAAATCTTGGTGATGAGGTTCGTCTTTCCCTTACCATAGACGGCGAGGAAAGAGAATTTACAGGAATTGTAGGCAACCGATATTTCACAATTTGGGTTCCATACGTTCCCGACGACCCGCCAGAAATAATCCTTCCCGAAGAACCACCAGAAATTGCGGACCCAGAAATACGATGGCCAAACCCAAACCTACGGCCAGGGCAAGCCATGTGGTTTCAAACTGGCGCAAACTCTTTTCACGGAATGCTTTTCAACATTCGCCAACTGGACGCTTACGCTTTGGGGCTTCGTGATGCCTTTGGTGATATGTACATTGACGTGGCACAGGAATCGGGCGTACTGGTATCGCCATTGTTAAACATCATAGACAACGCGATAAGCCAAACTTCATCAGAACGCGCACGAATAGGCGCGGTTTACAATCGCCTAACCCACACATCAAGAGTAAACGAGGTATCAAGCCAAAACCTATCTGATGCGGAATCACGACTACGCGACGCAGACCTTGCCCGCGAAGCAATTCGCTTAACAAAGGCAAACATGCGCCGCCAAGCATCAATAACCGTAATGGCTCAAACAAATAATATATACCCTCACATTGTTTATAACATCATAAATCAACCAACAGAATAAGAAGAATAAACTCAAAAGAGGTGAATAAATGATTCGTTAGTTCAATTTTCTGATTGTATCATGTGTAGCAAAACTGTGCATTTCGCATAGTTTCGTTTCGATGTGCTTAGGAATTGGGCTAGGGCGTGTTGCCACTACGGAAATGGCAACACGCCCAACGAAGTTTGTATATGGCTTCGAGACGTATTTGCCGTCTCGCGTTATATGTAATCGGCGTAATGCGGCTATGCCGCTCCTCCTTTGCCATCGTGTGAAGGAGGAATTTTTTTATGTCTATGATAAATGTATCGCAACTAACATTTGCCTACGAGGGCAGTTATGACAATATTTTTGAGGAAGTATCATTTCACATTGACACGGATTGGAAGCTAGGTTTCTGTGGGCGCAATGGGCGCGGGAAAACTACTTTCCTAAATCTGTTGATGGGCAAGTTTGAGTACAACGGATTAATTTCCGCAAGCGTGGATTTTGAATATTTCCCGTTTGTGGTGGAAGACGAAAGCGCGGAAGTTCTGTCAGTTTTAACAGGCATAGTGCCAGACGCGCCGCTATGGCAATTGGAAAAAGAGCTATCAAAACTATCGGTTGACCTTGAAGTGCTGGAGCGTCCATACGCCACTCTATCTGGCGGGGAACGCACTAAGGTGCTTCTTGCGGCGTTGTTTCTTCGCGAAAACAGTTTCCTACTAATCAACGAACCCACAACGCATTTAGATTCCGCTGGGCGCGAAACGGTTGCGCGATACCTAAAAAGCAAAGGCGGCTTCATTCTAGTATCGCACGACCGCGACTTCCTAGACGAGTGCATTGACCATGTTTTGTCCATAAACAAAGCAAACATTGAGGTGCAAGTTGGGAATTTCTCAAGCTGGCTTCACAACAAACAACTACGCGATAACTTTGAAATAGCCGAAAACGAACGCCTAAAAAAGGACATCTCACGTCTGCAAGCATCAGCAAAAAGAACCGCCACATGGTCAGACAAAGCAGAGAAAAGAAAAATAGGCTTTGACCCAGTGAAGGTAGAAAAAAGCACAGGCAGTCGCGCCTATCAAGGCGAGAAGTCCAGAAAAATGATGGCGCGTTCAAAAGCAATAATAGAACGCCGCGAACGAAGTGTACAAGAAAAATCCGCACTAATGAAAAACATAGACACCGCCGACAAATTAAAAATCCACCCACTGGAATACCACGCCTCGCGCCTAATAGAACTATCCGACATTTGCATCACCTACAACGGCAGAGAAATCACAAAAGACATAAGCTTCACCCTACACCAAGGCGAACGCCTAGCCATAACAGGCGGCAACGGCACAGGAAAAAGTAGCATAATCAAGGCGGTGACATGCGCCACAGACAACGCCGATTTCATGCAGACAAAACCAAGTGTACATCTCGAAGCCAGCAACAGCGTTACTGCGTCCGAAAAAATCCCCTACACAGGAAGCATCTATATCGCCAGCCGTTTAAAAATTTCCTACGTGCCACAAGATGCATCATTCCTTACAGGAGGTCTAACCAACTACGCAAAAACCCGCCAAATTGACGAATCCCTTTTCAAAGCAATTTTGCGAAAACTAGACTTCTCTCGCGTACAATTTGAAAAAGACATGCGCGGCTACAGCTCTGGGCAAAAGAAGAAAGTTCTACTAGCCGCCAGCCTATGCGAAAAAGCACATGTCTACATCTGGGACGAACCGTTAAACTACATTGACGTACTATCCCGCATACAAATCGAAGAACTTCTGCAAGAGTACAAACCAACCATGCTATTCATAGAACACGACCGCGCATTTTGCAGAAACGTAGCTACAAAAACAATTACACTATAAAAAGCGGCTTTGCCGCTTTTTTGTTAAACTAAACCGAATTTAACTTTAACATCATTCACAATGTTATCCAAAACTTGTTCCCGATTTTCAGATACATCATAAATAACAGGGTTGTACTTTTGAAATTTAGTAGCAAAAATTTTGTTGGATTCCATGCATTTATTTACATGGTCTCTTAATTCGTCATCACTTAAACTACATGTCCACTCCCTATCTTCATCATAGTTTCGTATATCGTTAAATGTTTGCTCGGGTGTTTTGTTTGGATAAATCAAGCCTATAATCAAGTATTGGGATTTCCAGTAATCTTTGTCGGGTTCAATCTTTTCCCAAATAGGCACTAATTTATCGAAATCAAAATAGCCCTTTCCGTCCTCGAATACATATTTAGTTCCGTTGCGGTAATTAGAACGCCAAGCCAACGCGCTAACATAGGACGCAATGAATGGGGCTATATTAGCCACAGATGCTTCACTGTCGTTGGGGTCAACAATATTTAATTGCGGCAAGCCTTCCGAAAATCCAATGCTCAAATCATCAGTGCCAATAACACTGTAATTTAACGCCTCGTTCAATTTTTTTGCCAGCGTTGTTTTGCCCGCCCTGCTTGAACCAAATATTATAATGTTTTTTTGCATTTTGAATTGCTCCTTTAAATCTAATTTTGATAAATATATCATGCCCCACTATAAAATAAAGATAAAATTCAACTATACCCAATTGTTATTGATACTTTTTCCTGTAAAACAGTGACATATCCGCCCACGAAAATAGTGCAAATTTGCAGGATTGTTGCGTGGCGGATATGTCACTGTTTTACAGGAAAAAGTATGATAGTTTGCAATGCACAAAACGAAAGCAATTCCACTCAACAAAACAGGTTTGGCGAGACTATGCATCCAAGCAATTTTGGTGGAATGTATATTGACGGCGATAGAAACTTGGTTATACTTACTGTAGAACGTGCAGTAGCATTTTCGGACTATGTTGGTGCTTCCAGTTTTGTAACTTAAAAAAATATATTCAAAGAGAATGGAGTAAATAGTCTATGGAAAAATATATCGCTATCTGCATCGCGTGTATCGCGGTATTAGGAGGCGGGTTCTTACTGTTTACGCATTGCCGCGACGAAGGGATTCATATGTTGCATTGGTATGAAATCAGTAGCCCGTTAAGTTTCAACCCTGAACTAGAAAATGTTGAACTGAATGTAATATCCATCAACTCTGATGAAGTAAGAGCAGAGCTTGTTAATAATACTGAGCATGATATAGTTACTGGCTGTTGTTTTGATTTTGAATTTTTTGACGGAAACGACTGGCGCATAATTCCCTATAGGAACTTTAGGCCAATTCCTGGCATCATAACAGAAAGTAATAGCACACGTCTCGAACATTTCAATATTGGTGGTGATTTTTTTCCATTTCCAGATGTTGAATTGTATAGAGTACGGAGGTCGTATGTTATTCGACCACGGGAGCCTATGTATATTGGTGATGTCCTCCGTCATGACTTGGTAATAGAGTTTAGCTTAAACTAATAGGGCGTGTTGCCACTACGAAAACGGTACAACCTTTTGACCTATCAACAAAAGCCCACAAAAAGCGGGTCAAGGGGCGCGCCCCTTGCAGGGTTTGGGACAGCGTCCCAAGGTCTTAAATCTTTTGACCTTAAATCTCTTGACCTTAAATCTTTTAAATGTCTACATCACCCCCTTTTCGGAAAGAATTTCCTTGAAAGGGGTTTTTTACTTTGCGATGCATTAAATTCCGAATTGTGGTGATAATAGTTTTGCTGATTATTGCGGCGGTGGCGTTCGTGTGGTTTCGCACGCCGCGGTATGAAGAACGGGAATTTCGGGGTACGTTCGTAAGGAGTTTTGCAAAGTATGGATATTTATATCAAGCTGAAGAAGAAATCGGACTTGAAGGATAGTCATGAAATTTTGATTGGTGACGTGGCAGATGTTGTTGCGCCGTCAGATTCCTTGGTTAAGATAAACATGATGAAGCTGAAAAGTACAGATAAGGGCAAGGGGACAAAGAATTATTTAATTGGCGTGACTGATGTTATAAAACGAATTGGCAAGGATTTTCCCAATGCAACAATCAACAATGTGGGCGAAACGGACACATGGGTGCATTGTGTTAATGGCAAGCGAAAAGATAAGCCATTTCTAATTTGGTTGCGCGTGGCGGCGGTGTCTGTGATTCTGATGGTTGGCGCGGCTACGGCAATTATGAGTTTCCATACAGATGGGCAAGTCTCGAAGGTGTTTGAAAATTATCACCGCATGATTTACGGCGAAACACAAAGTAATCCGCCGCTTATGGTGATTTCATATTCTGTCGGGCTTGCGGTTGGAATTTTCATATTTTACAACCACTTCCTAGGTCGCAAGCTAACCGACGACCCCACACCAATAGAAGTAGAAATAGAAACATACGAAAAAGAAATAACCGAAGCAATGGTGGACATGATGGAGCGACGGGAGCGGAAAAATGATTGAGTTTTCGCGGCATGTGCTGTCGGTGCTGATTGGCTTTGGTTCTGGAATGGTTATTGCTGCGGCGGTTTTTGCGTTTATTACGGTGATAGGGGTTGTACCGCGATTCGCGCAGAAAACAAATACGCAACAGCATTGCAGAATTTACGAAACCGCAATCGCGGTAGGTGGAATTTTCGGAACTATCGCGGGGTTTGCGTCCTTTCGATTGCCTTTTGGGGTGGTTGGCGCAGTGATTATTAGCCTTTGCGTTGGAATTTTCTACGGCTGTTTGGCTATGTCGCTTGCGGAAGTTTTGGACGTTATGCCAATTCTTACGCGGCGCGGAAATATTAAAAGAGGGCTTTTCTTTTTTGTAATGGCTATTGCTATTGGTAAATTTGTTGGCTCAATGTTGTATTTTCTCGTGCCAGGGTTTTACGAAGCAGGTTCCTAGGCGGCGGCAAAGCCGCTTTTCGCCGATTACCTGTATGGGCAAGCTACGCATACGTCACGAAGCCATGAACAGTTTTCTAGGCAATAAAAGGAGGATTCCATGAACACAGACAAACAGGCTTATAACAAAATGGTGAAATCTGCACAGCCAAAAAGCGCGGTTTTTAGTAATTGCTTGCGAGCATTTTTAGTAGGTGGGTTAATTTGCGCTATTGCGCAAGTAATGTACAGTCTGCTTGAAGCGGCGGGAGTTTCGCAGGAAAACGTGGGAACGATTGTTGCTGCAATTTTGATTATCGTAGCGATTCTGCTTACCGCCTTGCGTGTCTACGATAAAATCGGGAAATTCGCGGGTGCAGGCTCGATTGTTCCAATTACGGGTTTTGCCAACGCCATTGCCGCTCCCGCAATCGAACATAAAAAAGAAGGTCTAATTTTAGGGCTGGGCGCGAAGATGTTTGTAATCGCTGGCCCAGTAATTGTATACGGTACAATTACATCAGTGATTGTCGGCTTGATTTATTACTTCACGAAGTAGAGGTGCATAGTGTTGAAACATTTTGGCGATGCAAGCGTGAAATTTGCGAATCCACCTTCGATTGTGAGTGCGGCTTCGATTGTTGGGCCTAAGGAGGGCGAAGGCCCTTTGGCAAAATATTTTGATAAAATTTCGTCGGACGTGTTATTTGGCAAAGAAACTTGGGAGCAGGCCGAAAGCGAACTAATGCGCCAAACCGTGGAGTTAGCCATTCAGAAATCTGGACTTGCCGTTGGGGATATTCAGTACATTCTCGCGGGCGACTTGCTTAATCAGAATAGCGGCTCTATTTATGGGGCGCGTTCTTTTGGGCGACCTTTCTTTGGGCTTTTCGGCGCGTGTTCTGCTATGGGAATGGCAATGACTTTAGGTTCTATGTTAATAGACGGCGGTTACGCAAACTACACCGTTGCCAACGCATCAAGTCATTTCTGCGGCGCGGAAAAGACATTCAGATTCCCATTAGAACTAGGAACGCAACGCGCTCCCACCGCCTCGTGGACAGTAACGGGTGACGGCGCGGTAGTTCTATCCTCCAGAGGTCGCGGCCCATACATCACAGCCGCAACAACAGGCGCGATAATCGACCTTGGGCAAAAAGACGTAAACAACATGGGCGCGGCAATGGCACCAGCAGCAGCCGATGCAATAGCAAAGCACTTCCGCGACCTAGCCCTCCCTCACGACCATTACGACCTAATAGCAACAGGCGACCTAGGACGCTACGGTTCAAAGCTCCTACTACAACTACTACAACAAGAAAACATAGACATAACCACCCGCCACACCGATTGCGGCGTACTAATATTCGACGAAAAGCAAGACGTACACGCAGGCGGAAGTGGTTGCGGCTGTTGCGGCTCAGTATTCGCGGGCTATCTACTAAACAAGCTACGGACAGGCGAAATAAAAAAGCTCCTATTCGTACCAACAGGAGCACTCCACAGCGTAGCAACAATCCAACAGGGCGAAACAATACCAGGAATAGCCCACGCGGTAGCCGTAGAGCGGGAGTTGTAGAGATAAAAGATTTAAAGTCAAAAGATTTAAGGTCAAAAGATTTAAGACCTTGGGGACGCTGTCCCCAATACCCCTGCAAGGGGACGCAGTCCCCTTGACCCCGCTTTTTTGCGGTATTACAGCT
>Ga0123355_10010868_pt1 | contig 14002 bp, 10 predicted proteins | sample TergutEmb28metaG_3_FD_89872 | JGI IMG/M metagenome (GOLD analysis project Ga0123355, IMG submission 89872) | Embiratermes neotenicus P1 segment gut microbial communities from Petit-Saut dam, French Guiana - Emb289 P1 | ecosystem: Host-associated > Arthropoda: Insects > Digestive system > Gut ... | reverse complement strand
GCCGAAGCATGTATTTCACCTTCCAAGTGGGAAAGCCTTTGTATCGCACTTTTGGAGGGATTTGCTCTTGGTGTCCCTGCGCTGATGAATGGTCAATGTGATGTGTTGCGTGGGCATTGTAATAGAAGCGGCGCTGGGTTGTACTATGACAATGAGGATGAGTTTTGTGATCTTTTGCACAAGTTGCTGATAGCTGAGGATGAAAATAAAAGTATGCGAGAAAAGGCTGTTGCATATGTCAAAGCTCAATATACATGGGGGTGGGTTGTTCGAAAGCTTTGTGATGTGATTGAGCATGTATGTTCTCTAAATACTGCACAGGGACTGGCCACTCATAATAATTAAATTTCCTAGAAATACAAGGAAATTCGGAGGTCGATAAATGGGGGAAGATATCAATAAAAAGCGCGAACTAGTGAGAATGGCATACAGATTTATTTTAGGCAGAGAGCCTGAAAGCGAGTCTCATCTGGATAGATGGCTTCCGCATTTCATTGGTTATCATGATCTAAGAATAGCATTTTTGAACTCTCCAGAATTCCAAATAATATCGTCAAATCGTTACAAGCCACTTATCAATCTGCCAAATACAATAATAACGACTTTTGAGGAGTTCGACGAATTCATCTGTAGGTATCGAAACCGAGAAATGTATGGATTAGACGATGTTGGGTTTTTGTCCAGCTATCAACTAGACTTTCAAAGCTTCTTAAAAATATTTGGAAGGCCAATGCCGAAGTGTGACCCTTTTTCTTTGAGATACGCCGAATGGGAAATGGAATTATTCAATTTCCTTTCTGGTAAAACATACGACATTGCCTCTGAAGGAATTGACCATGAAATGGACCCCGCTACAAGTGGACAGCCCAGCATTAACGACTTACAAATGCTCAAAGAAATGTATAATGAATTCTTTGAGTTATCCAAGATAAAGCCCCACGAGCATGTGTTGGAAATGGGTTGTGGTGCGGGAAATTTGACAGAATTTCTTGTGAGGCAGGGATGCAAGATAACGGCCATAGATGCACAAAAAGCCCATATTGACTTTACTGCAAAGCGCTGTGGATGCGACGCTAACGTTATTCAATGTGAGTTTCTAGAAATAGAAAAAATTGACTCGACTTTTGATGTGGTCATTTTTGAAGCGAGTTTTCATCACTGTGGACAGCCTCAGCGTCTATTGGAATGCTTGAGGAAAATAACTATGCCTAACTGTAGGATTTACTTTTTGCGAGAATGCATTTCAGATTCTTATGACAGACCTTGGGGGATTGTTAGGTATGATGGTGAGACCATGTTGCAAATTCGGATGCGAGGATGGCTTGAGTTGGGATTTCGTACAGACTTTTTTGAAGTTGCTCTAAATAAAGCGGACTTTAAACTGTCTGATACTATTGTTTTGTCAGACAAATCAGTGCTTTACAAAGCAGTTAAAGTCTAATGAAAGTACAATTGAATTCATAAATTCATAGAATTTGATCTAAACAAATGAGAAGAATTAGTCGGGAATGGTTATTCTCTTTACAAAACTAAACCAAATGCTGGTTCCATCTTGTAAGTATATGTAATGAAAAGTGTCGTTTTCAGTGTACTCAGAGAGGTTTTTATTACTATTCCTATTTTTATTCGATGCAAACTTGTCATATGTGGATTTTAGTTTGCTATATTCGCTAGAATATATACTTGGTTCTTTTAGTGGAGGACGCTTTTGATTATGAAGTTTATGAAGCTCTTCGAAAGAAGGGACTGTGCAATCATTTTAGTGTTATCTTTTGTTGTCTTGTTAGTTTGTTCTTCTATTATACCAAGAAGGGCTGGCTTATACCTTCTGGGAGATGAGTTTGCCTTATTTGCCATAGCTGCACACTTTGTTGGTTATGATTGGTCAAGGCTTATGCAGCAGGGTATGGGTTACTATTCGTTTGGATATCCGCTCATGCTCATTCCAGGATTTTTGATTTCTGACAGTGGTTTTGGAGTGTACTTGTATTCGTTGATCCTAAATGCCGTGATATCATCCCTGTTAATACCTGTCTGCTTTTTTTTAAGCAAAAAGTTTGGTGTTTCAGATTTCACGAAAAAGCCTAAAGCCTGGGTTGCCATTCTCATAGTTGTTCTCAATGGATCTGTTATTGCATATTCAAATTTGGGTCTTGGTGAAAATTTATTGCTTCTTTTGTCACTATTATCTGTCTTGTGCTTTTGCAGAATATGTGAGAAGCCATTTTCTTTGTTTCGGTATGTAACATTTGCAGTTGTTTTGATGTGTCTGTTTGCAACCCACATGCGAACAATGGGTGTTTTAATTGCCTCTGTTTTGGTGTTGAGTTTAATGGTTTATCAAAAGAAAATAGACTATAGATGCTTTTTGGTTTTTTTGGCAGCGCTCGTAAGTCTTTTATTTGTTTTCCAATTAGTTACTAATCACATCCAAACATATGTATGGCTTGGAAATGTTCATGCAAATGATATGGGTTCAAGAATGGAGCAGTTTTCCCAACTGATAACAAATGTGGACTATATTAGCAGTGCCTTTATGTCAGCAATTGGTCAATTGTTTTATCTTTATATTGCATCATATGGCTTGATTTTTTTTGCTATGGCGAGTCTTATCAAGAGAAGTTACATAGTATGTAATAAACGTATAATAAACGAAACTACTAATTTGGGATTTATTAGCCTTTTTATTCTTATATCGGCGCTAGGTACATTTGCTATATCTGTTATAGCCATGCACAACCCAGTTAGAGGCGATCACTTTATATATGGAAGATACAACAGTAACATACTGCCTATTTTGGTTTTATATATGTTAATAACTGCAATTATAAATGAGAAGCAATTAAGGATTTGGAAAATTGCTCTATCTTTTATAGCTTCATTTGCCATCATGATGTTTGTACAAAGTGTCTTTCAATCCAACTATGCAGATAGACTTTTTATGGATTTTAATGTAATTTATTTGTCTTGGTTTAGAGACCTAATGGACGACATAGGTGGCGCTTTCGTTGTTGCAACGTTTTTTTCATCTGCATTATGCTCTCTGATTATCTTTTTGTTCAGTTCGAGTTCATTGCGAAATAAGAAGGTTCATTGGATGGCATTGTTTAGTACGATGATTTTATGCTTTGGGCTTTCCTATATTTCAGCACATACTTTTTTTGTACGCAACGTTTCAAATGCTGATGCTCATGCGATCGAATTGAGAAATATAATAAACAGAAACGGTATAGGAAACCGAGAATTGCCTATATATTTTCTGACAATGAATTTATATCAACTACAACGAGTTCTACAACTTGAAATGATGGACAAGAGCTTTAATACTATAAATGTACTTGACGAAATCCAATCTAATGAAGTTTTTCTTTTCGTATCAAACAACTCTGTTATGTTCACTGCTTACCAAAAAGAACATCTTGACATGACACAAGGTAGGTCAGGGTATATCCTATATCTGCTTGATAAACGTAGCGTTAGCGAAAAAAAGGAATTAACTCGCGAAATGGATATGAGTATATTTTTGTCTTCTTTCGACGGTTTGTTAGAGAATAGCTTAGGATTTTCGGATGGAACAAGAGGATACATTATTTTCGGGCCTTACGTAACAATGCCAGCTGGTTTATATGAAATAGACGTTGAGCTGGATATTGAATGGCAAGGTGAAGTGCATAAAGAGACGTTAGGACATCTAGATATTCATTCACGATATAGCGGACAGTTATTTCAAAGGGATTTCACAAACGAAGATGTAATGTATAATCAAATATTTACTATGCCTCTTGCTTTGACCGTTGATTTGGAAGCAGTTGAATTTAGGGTGTTTGCCGAAGAAGGAACTCGTATGGCTGTGAGAAGTGTAGTGGTCCGAAAGGTTGATTATATATTACGAGAATTGGAATTAGAAGCCTTTATACTAAATAATGCTTCGCAAGAGTTAGAAGGAATTGTAACAACAGGGTATGAGGGATTTGCTATGTATGGACCGTATTTTAAAGTTAACCCAGGTGAGCATGAATTTAGACTAGATATAAATCTCACTGAACATGTAAGTGACTTCATTGGGGCAATTGATATAGTATCTGATTTTGGCCAAACTATACATGCAGTCCATAATTTATATATTTCTGATTTTGCTGGTAGTTTCGGGACAATCACAATTCCTTTCACAAACAGCGAAAAAATTTTCAATCTTGAGGTTCGTCTGCATGTTGAAGAAGGAACAGTGCTCTCGATTAAGAATATTTGTATGTTAACGTCTGGTTTACATCAGTAATTCTATTGCTGTATTTTATGTTACTGTTTCAAGTTCCAACATATCATTTTCAGGTGAAATTCCAAGTTCATATGTTCATCTTCCGAAAGAGGGAATCTTTAAGCATGATACTTGTTAATCATATTCCTTGTTATAACGAAGAACTGCCATTTCTTACAAACTGCAAACAGAAACTAAAGGAGCTTTATCTATGCTATCTTACACCCTTTCTATCGTGGTTCCATGCTACAACGAAAAGGATACCATCTGTACGATTGTAGATGCAGTTTTAGCCGCACCTGTACCTGCCAAAGAAGTAATCATCGTAGATGATTGTTCTCGTGATGGGACAAGGGATATTCTTGAGCGAGAAATTAAAGACAAAGTAAGCAGAATAATTCTTCACGAAAAAAACATGGGCAAAGGTGCTGCATTGCGCACGGGCATACAAGCGGCTACTGGCGATTACGTAGTGGTGCAAGATGCGGATTTGGAGTATGACCCTCAAGAATATCCTATACTACTAGAACCTTTACTCAGCGGCAAAGCTGATGTTGTCTATGGCTCTCGTTTCTTAGGCAACAGAGCACAACGAGTACTATACTTTTGGCATAGGGTGGGCAATGGCGTACTAACCTTGCTTTCCAATATGTTCAGTAATATAAACCTAACAGATATGGAGACTTGCTATAAAATGTTTAAGCGAGAAGTCATCCAGTCAATAAAGATCGAGGAAAACAGATTTGGCTTCGAGCCGGAGATTACAGCAAAAATTGCAAAAATAGAGTGCAGGATATACGAAGTAGGTATTTCGTACTATGGTCGTACTTATGCTGAGGGCAAGAAGATTGGCATGAAAGATGGATTTAGAGCATTGTGGTGTATTCTTAAGTACAACCTGTTTCGGAACAAAAATAATATTACATATTACAATCACGAACAAATAGAGGATAGAACCTATGAACAGGACAAGCATTGACCGTGATTATAATACCGTCAACCATCCTTTAATAAAAATTTTATCGAGGATACGTTTTAATGCCAGAAAGAAAATGTACTTGTTGTTTTCCGAGCTTGTTAACCCGAAAGAAACTAACAGTGTGCTGGATGTGGGTGTTACACCTGACGATACTCAACAAGAATCCAACTTCTTTGAACTATTTTACCCATATAAATATAACATCACAGCAACTAGTGTCGAGGATTGTACTTCCATTGAAGGAACATATGAAGGGCTTACATTTGTTCAAACTAAGCCCGGAGAAGCATTTCCCTTTGACGATAGTGAATTTGACATATTGTTTTGCAATGCAGTTATAGAGCATGTAGGCAGTAGGGAACAACAGCAACTTTTTCTAAATGAATGCTTACGAGTCTCAAAGAAGTTTTTTATTACTACACCAAATCGATGGTATCCCATAGAGATGCATACCGCAATACCATTGTTGCACTGGTTGCCTCAGGGTGTTTTCAGGAAAATATTACGTGTAGTAGGTCATCAATTTCTTAGTGATGAAGCAAACTTGAACCTATTAACAAAGTTTGAGTTGTCAAAGTTGGTTGAAACGAGTTCACATCGTTTGAGTATTCATACGTTTGAGATAAAAACAATAAAAACTTTTCTTTGGCCTTCAAACTTGATTTTGTTCGGACGTAAGGGGTAAATAGTAAAATGGTTTTGTTGAAAAGTGTACTGAACAGACAGTTTGCGCGGCAATTCATTTCATATTTCTTTGTGGGGCTTACTGCCGCATTTGTTGAATGGGGTACGTTTTGGCTGTCTAATACTCCCCTAAGATTTGGCATATACGCTTCAACAACTATTTCGTTTTTTTGTGCAACAATAGCTAACTGGGTTATCGCTCGCCGGACAACTTTTAAGGATGAAGCGGAACTTATAAAACCAAGCAGAGATTTTCTACCAGTATTCATCGTCAGCGGAGTTGGATTAGGGCTTAATCTATTACTTATGGCTTTCATCGTAGGCAATATAGCTGTGTACCCGTTGGTTGCAAAGATAATAGCAACAGGCATAGTGTTCTTTTGGAATTTTGGTTCTCGAAAGATATTCATTTATAGGATATAGGAGAATAGTATGACGACAGCTAAACTCGAACTATTTGTCCCAGGAAGATTATGTCTTTTTGGTGAACATAGCGATTGGGCAGGACAGATGCGCAAGTTTAATAGTGCCATCATACCTGGGCAAGCTCTTGTGGCTTGCACGGCTGAAGGTATACATGCCACTGCACGTGTATCTGACATGCTAAGGCTCAGCACTGTAACGCCAGATGGTGATATTGTACATTTTGAGCACCCTTTTAAAGCTCTCGAGCTGAGGCGCATTGCAGCAGAGGGAGGTTTCTTTTCTTATGTGGCAGGTGTTGCTTCTTATATATCTACATTTTATGAAATTGGTGGACTCGAGCTGGATTGCTACAGTGTAACCCTTCCGCAAAAGAAAGGTTTGTCCTCTTCCGCAGCTATATGTATTCTTATAGCACGAGCATTCAATCGGCTGTATGGGCTTAACTTGACCGTGCGTGGAGAAATGGAAGCGGCCTATCACGGTGAGCAGCTTACGCCTTCTCGTTGTGGTCGGTTGGATCAAGTTCTTGCCTACGGCGAAGGCATAATGCATATGACCTTTGATAGCGATGTGCTAGATGTGAACCCTTTGCGGGTTGGTAAGCCTCTATACTTTGTTTTCGCAGATCTAAAGGCAGAGAAGGACACAATTACGATATTGCGCGACTTGCATTCTGCCTATCCCTTTGCGCGAACGGAAGATCACTACGCCTTGCATAACCTTTTGGGAGGTACAAACAAGAGGATCGTTACTGACGCTACTGCAGCAATTGCGGAGGGAGCACCAGAGACACTAGGCATCCTAATGAAGGAGGCTCAAGCGTTGTTTGACCTTTACGCATCTCCACTTTCGCCTAAAGAACTAAAAGCAGAAAAGCTACACGATGTCTTGAATGATGATTTGATACAGCAGTGGGCGTATGGTGGTAAAGGTGTGGGCTCCCAAGGTGACGGTATGGTACAGTTTATCGCGAAAAGCGAATCAGACCAGAAGAGCTTGGAAGCCTATCTATCCAATGTTCTAGGGCTGGATGCCTTCAGCCTTATGGTTTCCAAAACACGAGATGTACGCAAAGCGGTTATTCCTGTTGCTGGTTATGGAATGCGAATGTACCCGGCAACAAAGGTGATAAAGAAAGAATTTCTGCCTGTTGTGGACGAGGACGGATATACAAAGCCTGCGTTACTTATTATTATTGATGAACTTCTGAAAGCAGGAATTGACGAGATTTGTCTCATCATCCGCCCAGGCGAAGAGGATTTGTATCTTTCGCTTTTCAACTCTTTAGACGAAAAGCATCAAAATAGGCTGCAAAGCAACTTGAAGTCATATGAACGCAAGTTATCTGCCATAAAAAACAATATTACATTTGCATATCAAAGCGAAATGCTAGGTTTCGGACATGCAGTTTTACAGAGTGCTACCTTTGCAGAAAACAGCCCGGTAATGCTTGTGTTGGGCGACCATTTGTTTAGATCCAACAGGAATGAAAATTGCGCCGCACAACTTATTGATGCTTATGAAAAAACAGGGAAGATGACAATAGGGATGTTTGAGATACCACTCGAGGATGTTTCAAAATATGGAGTGGTGAAAGGCAGCTTTGTAGCTAATCACCAAGCAAAATTAGAAATTTTAAAGGAGAAGCCTTCAGTTCAATTTGCATCAGAGCATTTAGGAATTGAAGGTAGGCAGTATGGTGTGTTTATGTATATCCTTACTCCAAGGCTATATGATATCCTACGGAAGCAATATAAAGAAGGAGTGACACAATTTGGTGAATTTCAGCTTACACCAGCACTAGATGCCATTGTCCAAGGAGACGATGGCTACGGTGTAGTCATTGATGGAGAACGGTTTGATATTGGACAGCCGGATAAATATAAAGAAACCGTTGCGATGTTTGGGAGGTGAACAAATGGCAATGGAGAAAAGATGGCTAGCAGGGATGGTTCTCTTCAACTGTTTAGTTTGTGTCCTATTTATCTACTTTACGCGCTTACAGCCTATCTACTCGGATGGCGTAGGCTACTGGGTATACTTGCCTGGTTTTTTTATTCATGGGAACATGACAATCACTGGGCTGTCAGACGCGTTTCGCACTATGGTGTCTACAGTAGAGTATAATCATTGGGGACACATGTATGGGATGTTGCATGATGGTACCAACCCTTATGCCATTGGTACCTCGCTTATGCAACTTCCGTTCTTTCTTGTAGCACATTTGTATGCATCACTTAGCAACCATGTATCTGATGGTTTTAGCCAGCCTTATCAAATGGCATCGCAAGTGTCTAAGATCTTTTATGCTAATATCGGCCTAGTATTTACATTTTTATCCTTACGGCGTTTAAAGTTCTCTTTCAAAATTTCTTTTTTTTCAACAGTCATTATCTTATTGTCTACAGGCTTAATTTTCTACACTGCAACTGGTGGCAACTTCTCTCATGTGTTTTCTTTTGCTGCTGTTGCATTGTTTCTCTTCTTTACACTCAGGGCACATAATTCCGAGGGGGGGGTAAGACATCATATAATAGTAGGATTGTTGCTTGGGCTCGTTGCACTTGTTAGGTCAACGAATATACTTGTTGGGTTTATTTATATTTTGTACGGTGCAGTATCTGTAGGAGATGTAATAAAAAGGTTGAAAGATAAAGAGTTGTATATGAAATTTGCATCCGCTTTTGTTGCGTTTCTGGCTGTGTTCTCCATTCAGCTTTTTTATTGGAATGCAATGTATGGTTCCTTTATCACCAATCCTTATGGTGATACCTCACATTTGTTTTCCTGGACTTCACCACATATATATAATGGTTTATTTTCTCTTACACGTGGACTATTTGTTTGGCATCCAGTATTCCTGTTTATGGTTCCCGGGTTCTTTATGCTACACAAAGTACTTGAACTTAAAAGAATGCAAATTGGCATAATTCTTTTTGTAATCTTGTTTGTTTACAAGACGTTTGCATGGGATATGTGGTGGTATGGGTGGTCTTTTGGGCAAAGAACTTTTAATGGAGTATTACCAATTCTATCTATCCCTTTTGCAGCATTTAATCATCAACTCCAAGTGTTTGAGTTATCAGATGAAGAAAATCGAAAACAACTTCAATACGTAAAATTTATACTTTTATTCACATTGTCGTTACTAACTGTAAGAAATATAAGCTTTGCAAGTTCCGTCAGAAATGGGACTTTTAGGGTGATGAGCGAGGGTTATTTTCTAAGTGACTTTTTATTCATTGTTTCAGCCGGGTAGAATCAATCACTAGACGGTAGGTTCGATAGTCTTTCATGGTTTGACGACAACCATTATATAATCGCAGAAGCGCACAGACCTACAGTAATAGCATCGTTTCATGGCATCAACTTTGCCACCGGATTCGATGGTGAAAAGATACACGGGTTTTCATTGTTGGGGGATGGGCGAGCTTTATATAATGGGTATGAAATCCTTAATCGAGCTGACCTGCAAATTATTGAGTTTCAGTTGCATGAGGTTTTTACCGGCAATATATGGTTTGATGGAAGTAGAATTTATAGGAGAAGCTATACGAGCCACTTTGATATAACAAATGGTGAGGAAGTTATTCAGCTAGAACATGGAGTAAGGGATATTGTGAATAGTGGCGGACTAGTTCAGATATCGCCAGAACAATATGTCCAATTAGGTACGAATTTCACAATAGATGGAGATGTTTATTCGACATCACTTATAGTAGAAAATGGCACGGTTTGGCTTGCGGTTAATGCATCTTCTGCAGTTATGCAACAAGCGAGGTTTAGCATATGGATTGAGTATACAAAAAGATGAGAAATATGATTTTACCTAATTGTAAGTATATTATTATTTTAAATATTTAAAATATTAGAGATACAGTAATGGCTTTATTATTCGCCATATTGATGTTTGTTATTGCATCTGTATTCAGTATTCAGTAGAATTGGAGTCGATGTTCATCATGACGGAATCTTATTAAAGCCGTTCATTGATGTCTTAATTAGAGATACATTTACGCAGTATGGTGCTCTATTAACATATCTGCAGGCAACTGCAATGTTAACTATAGTTCACTATAAAACAAATCCATACGTTTGATACGTATATCGATTCTATCTAAGTTACGCCTCTAAAGAGTTAAGGAAGTCCGATTTATTTGTGATATAGGATAGGAGTTCTTATGGAAACAATCAAAACCTCGCTAAAGCACACAATCTCCAGATACGATAAGAGATCGTTGTTAAACGCTATCCCCTTGATACTTTTGCCATTCACATTCTTCTTATTTGGCCCGATTGAGATGGTGGTTCGCAATATGGCCAGCTTATGGTTTACGTGGCTTGATATTTTGCCTATTCTTCTCATATGCTTTGCTGTGTGTCTGGTAGTGTTGTTTTTTATAGGATTGATACTACCAAAAAAAATAAGACGATATTTTATTGCCCTATTTTGGGGATTAGGTTTCACTACATACGTTCAAGGTAATGTTTTACAAGTGGATTACGGTATAATGGACGGCTCACCCATACTTTGGGATGAGTTTGCTCAATGGGCAATAATAAATACCATTATATGGTGTGTATTATGTATTGGTTCGCTTCTAGCTGTTCGCTTTTGGCATGAGAGTTCGCAAAAAATTATGACATACGTAACCTGCGTGATTATGGTAATTCAGGTGGGGACATCGGTTGTTCTTATTCTGCAAGCGCCACCAGGGCGGGATGTACAACTGATTCTTACCGATGAGCATTTGTTCACCGTTTCGGATAACAAGAACATAGTTGTTTTGGTGCTAGACAGCTTTGATACGGCATTTATGCATGGACTTTTAGAGAAAGAACCAGAACTTATTGATTTGTTAGATGGTTTTACCTTTTTTGATAATACACTTGGCATGTTTCCAACAACTAAGGGTGCTATGCCGCACATTCTAACTGGGATGCCGAACTTAAATACTATGCCTTTTACAGAGTATTTAGATGTAGCGTTTTCAAGCGTCTCGCTATATCCCTTGCTACATGAGCGGAGCTTTAACACATTCATCCATACAATGCCACTTTTAATTAGTCCTCTTGTTACCAACTATATTGGCAATGCACACGCTGTAGAGTGGATTATAAGCGATGCTGTGGGATTGTCCAGTGACTTGTTCCGCTTTGCTGGGATGCGTTATTTTCCTCATTTACTCAAAGAGAGAGTTTGGATTAATATTTCGAACTTTGATTACTACAGAATATCCACAGAACATAGTGCTGAGTTTCGAATGAATAATGTTCCTTTTCATAACAATTTAGTACAAGGTGGATTATCAATTATTCCTAACACAAATGTCTTTTCATTAATCCATCTTTTGGGAGTTCATACTTCTGTTGAAGCAGATGATATTGTTAACTTTGAAAGACAAGGCGAAGTGACACTTCAAGATAAGGCAAGAGGCGCTTTGCAGATAGCCTTGGATTTCCTGAGCCAGTTAAAAGAGGTCGGTGTTGCTGATAATACCTTATTCATCGTAATGACAGATCATGGAGTCAACCATCTTAATCAACAGACTCTCTTACTTGTAAGGGATCCTGCTCATAGGGCTCCGTTCTCAATTTCATCAGTGCCAATATCATATCAAGATATTGTGCCCATGTTAGAGGCATATGTTATGGGAGAAGAGACGGCACTGTCCTATTTGAATAGAGCATCTCTCGGCAATAACACTCGCAAGTTCTTTCATTATGTTTGGGATGATTCATGGGGCGGTAGGTATTTGCCAACAATAAGGGAGTATGTTTTTACAGATGGAAGTGCGGATTTTGCCAATGCACAACTGACGGGTGTAGTTCATGAAAGAGTGGCATTTGAGACTACAAAATATCTTTTGGGAGATACAATTCATTTCGCGCAATCACATGAAAAGTTTAATGATCCGCAAAGGCTTTTCCGTGAGGGGCTATCACTTCCTGAGGATACTCATACGTGGTCACAAGGCTATTATTCAGTTTTTTCCGCGATTCTTGACAGAGCTATTGTCTCTGATTTGAACTTACACATGACTTTTAATATTTTTCTTGATAAACAAACAATTCGACTATATATTGGAGATCAATTTGTTGATGAAAGGCATTTTCATCAAACAGGGTACTGGCAAAATGCTGAATTTTATATACCAAAGAACGCAGTATATAACAATAACATCTTAGAGTTTCGGCTTGAATTTCCAGATGCTAGCGTTCCGGTTCTACACGATAGAAACAGCACGGATGCGCGCATTTTAGCAATAGCACTTAAAGAAATGACAATTAGTGAACTACTGCCGCCGACATATTATCTAGGAAGCACTATATATTTTGCGCATACTCACGATGAGTTCGGTGAACCACAGAGATATTTTCTAAGCGGTTTAAGCCACTCAGAAGAAAATCACACGTGGAGTTCAGATCAGAGTTCAATATTTTCAGTTAAGCTAAATGAGCCTGCCACTTCTGATTTAAGGTTGGACTTGACATTTGGCATATTTTTTGACAGCCAAAGAATTCGGTTATATGCTGGTAATCAGTTTATTGATGAAAAAATGTTCGAACAAACAGATGAATGGATAACGAACACAATATTCACTATACCGCAAAGTGCAGTCGATGCATACGATACCCTAGTGCTTCGCTTTGAGTTCCCCGATGCAGCGCGACCAATAGATGTTGTAGAGGAAAACATGGATACGCGCACCTTAGCAATAGCTTTCATGGAAATGGCAATATCTCAGACCGAATAGTATGATTCACTTGTTTTGAATTGTGTTGCAAGTTCTTGTGTTTTTCTCTAGGTTGATACTGGCAGAAGCACTGATGATTTAAGAAATAAGAGGATGGTGATTATTTGTACCTAGATCCTGGTTTTGGTGGAATGCTGTTGCAAGTGATTGTTGCATTAGTCGCAGTGGGAGGAGCAATCCTTTTTTCCATGAGAAAAAAAATAAAGAATCTCTTCTTTGGAAAGGAGAAGAATGAAAACAACGTAAATCCGATGAGTCCATCATTCAATTCGGAAGTTGACCTGATTGATACCATAGATAATGAGTCGAACTGAGGTTTTTAGTGGATATTATCAATTCTATATTAGGAACTCCGCTTGGATATGTGCTTTACGCCGCATTTTTACTAACAGGAAGTTTTGGCATATCAATCATACTATTCTCAATTATCGCTAAAATACTTTTATTCCCACTTATGCGAGCTGCTCATTTGAATTCGATTCGACTCTTGCGCTTACAGCCAGAGCTATCTGTAATAAAAAAACGCTACCCACACGATAAGGAGCAACTCAACGAAGAGCAATACAACCTTTTCCAAAGAGAGAAGTACAGCCCATTAGTGGGTGTTATCCCTCTTCTGGTTCAGCTTGTTTTGCTCATGGGCATGTTGCAAGTTATGTATGACCCTTTGCACCATATGCGTTTGCCACAGGGTACGGATTTGAGCTTTTTAGGCATAAACTTGGGTGAGTTTCATATTGTCATGCCCTTTTTATCTGGAGCAGCAGCATTGGTGTTTTCACTAGTACAAAACGAAATCAGCCCTGGCGCACTTAGCCAAGGCAAGTGGACAAACATCGGGTTGATTATCTTCACAGTTTCTTTAAGTGTTTACTTCGCCGCAGTCACTCCGGCGGGTGT
>Ga0123355_10010867_pt1 | contig 14003 bp, 7 predicted proteins | sample TergutEmb28metaG_3_FD_89872 | JGI IMG/M metagenome (GOLD analysis project Ga0123355, IMG submission 89872) | Embiratermes neotenicus P1 segment gut microbial communities from Petit-Saut dam, French Guiana - Emb289 P1 | ecosystem: Host-associated > Arthropoda: Insects > Digestive system > Gut ... | reverse complement strand
TAATTGGGTGTCCACTATCATACATAGATCCCGTGTCAAGCACGGGATGACGGTAGGGGTGTGGATGACGACTAGGGATAACTATGCTAATGTTTTGTGAATTTAGATGGATAGCTACTAGCCGTTATTATGGGCTTCAATTGGTGTCATTGCGGACTTGATCCGCAATCTCACTTATACTAATTGCTAAAAAGTAACGATTGCAGACCTAGAGATTGCGGATTAAGTCCGCAATGACGAACCAAGTAATCCGCAATGACGAATGACGAGAGGTAATCAAATGGACGAAAATATAAACAAAATTGTAAATGCAAATATAGCGGATGAGATGAAGAAATCTTATATCGACTATGCTATGAGTGTTATAGTTGCTCGTGCCCTGCCTGATGTGCGAGACGGCTTAAAGCCAGTTCACAGGCGTATTTTATATTCTATGAACGAGCTTAACCTAGAGCCTAGCAAGCCCTACAAAAAATGTGCCCGTATAACGGGTGATGTTATGGGTAAGTATCACCCCCATGGTGATGGTGCTATTTACGACGCATTGGTGCGTATGGCACAAGATTTCTCTTTACGCTACCCTCTTGTGGATGGCCACGGTAACTTTGGCTCTATGGATGGAGACGGGGCTGCAGCCCCCCGTTACACCGAGGCTAGGCTATCTAAAATAGCTATGGAAATGATAACGGATATTGAAAAAAACACGGTGGATTTTGCACCAAACTATACCGAAGAGCTTAAAGAGCCTAAGGTGATGCCTGCCCGCTACCCTAACCTGCTTGTTAATGGCTCGTCAGGCATTGCGGTGGGCATGGCTACAAACATCCCTCCTCATAATTTAAATGAGATTATCGACGCTGTTGTTAAGCTTATTGATGATAAAGTTGAAACTGGCGAAGATACCGACATTAACGACCTTTTGAGAATTGTTACTGGCCCAGACTTCCCCACGGGGGCTAATATACTTGGTATGAGCGGCATTAAATCAGCCTATCTTACTGGCCGTGGGCGAGTGGTGATGCGTGCTTCTTGTGAGATTGAGCCTATGCCAGGCCACGCTGGGCGTGAGATAATCGTTATTAGAGAGATGCCTTATCAGGTAAATAAAGGCAAGGTGCAAGAAAAGATTGCAGACCTTGTAAAAGATAAAAAAATCGACGGCATATCAGATATACGTGATGAAAGTGATAGAAACGGCGTGCGTGTGGTGATAGAGCTTAAAAAAGACGCTAACGCCAATGTAGTGCTTAACTTGTTGTATAAGTATACCCAGCTGCAAGAGAGCTTTGGGGTAAACATGCTGGCGTTGGTAAATGGCGAGCCTAAGGTGTTAAACCTTAAACAGGTGCTTGTCCATTATCTTGACCACCAAAAAGAGGTTGTAACCCGCCGCACCCAGTTTGACTTAGATCGCGCCGAAAAGCGTAAACACTTGGTTGAGGGCTTTTTAAAGGCACTTGATTTTATTGACGAGATTATCGCCATCATCCGAGGTAACCGTGAGGTTAGTGGAGAGAACGGCTCTAAAGCTATCATAATGGAGCGTTTTGGCTTTACCCAAGCCCAAGCAGACGCCATTGTTGAGATGCGTTTACGTAACCTTTCGGGCCTTGAGCGTGAAAAGCTGCAAGATGAGTTTAACAAGCTGATGGAGGTTATCGCTTATTTACAGTCGATTTTAGCGGATGAGCATAAGCTTTTAGGGGTTATTAGAGATGAAATCATCATCGTGAAAAATAAATTTGGCGATGAGAGACGCACCAAAATCCTACATGATGATGGTGAAATAGACATAGAAGACCTTATTGACGAGGAAATATGCGTTATCACCCTAACCCATTTGGATTATGTGAAACGAACAACCCTTGACACCTACAAAACCCAAAGCCGTGGCGGCCGTGGGGTGCTTGGGCTTACAACTCGTGATGAAGATATTATCAAGAAGATTTTCATATCTTCAACCCATGATGATGTGCTGTTTATCACCACCAGAGGGCGAGCCCATAAGCTAAGGGCTTATCAAATACCTGAATCAGGCAGGGCGGCAAAGGGCAACGCTATTGTTAACCTTCTCAACCTTAATAGTGATGAAAAAGTGGCGGCTGTTATCACCGCTAATGACTATACAAAGGGCTATTTGACCATGATAACCCGCCAAGGCATCATCAAGCGTACACCATTTTCAGCCTTTGAGAAAATCAACAAAAATGGTCTTTTGGCCCTGAATATTAAAGATGGCGACTCCTTAGAATTTGCCCTGCATACCACAGGTGAAGAAGAAATCTTCATGGCTAGCCATAAAGGTAAGGGTATACGCTTTGCCGAGTCTGCCGTTAGAGAAATGGGCAGGCAGGCATCAGGCAACCGCACAATGAAGCTGGATGAAGACGACTATATCGTAGGTGCGGAGGTTGTGCGTGCTGAAGGTAAGCTGTTGTTTGCATCTGAAAATGGCTTTGGTAAAATGACAACTGAAGACGAGTTTAGAACCCAAGGCCGCCGTGGTAAGGGCCTTATAGCCTATAAGCCAAATGATAAGACAGGTAACCTTGTGGGTATCGCCAGCGTTGTGGATGAGGATGAGGTAATGCTTATTAACTCAAACGGCGTTATCATCCGCATACGGGCAAAAGATATACGCACCACAGGTCGCTCAGCAGCGGGGGTTAAGCTTATTAACCTTGAGCCTGATGTTACGGTTGTTGGTCTTGTTAAAATATCTCAAGAGCATATTGTGGCTGATGATGAGCCTGTAGAGGCAGCTGAAGAAACACAAGTAGATGAAGAATAAAATTAGCAACAACCCCTTGTTATAAGGGGTTGTTTTTTGTTGTCCACCTGACCGTCATCCCGTGCTTGACACGGGATCTATGTATGATAGTGCATACCCAACTAAGCCTGCCCTCCTCCAATTAGATCCCGTGTCAAGCACGGGATGACGATAGAGGGAGTGTGCAAGCCACATCATCTTGCTTTATCGTGTATTTGTTGATAGATTAGCAAAGCAATATTAAGAACAAGTAAACACACCCATCTCGTCATTGCGGACTTGATCCGCAATCTCACTTATACTAATTGCTAAAAAGCAACAATTGCAAACCTAGAGATTGCGGGTCAAGCCCGCAATGACGTGTTTAAGTAATCGGCAAATTAGAATGACGCTTGAAAAACTTTTGTAAAATAATGGTTGACAAGTAGGAAATAGTGTGGTAATATTAGTAAAAAGGCAGGAAATGTCAAAAAAACTAATTTCCAAACACAAGAGGAGGAGAAAAAATGAGCTTAGCCCAAAGTTTAGAATATTTAGAAGTAGAAACTCCAAAAACACAAGTTTATGACCTTCCCGTGGGGCTTATCAACCCCAACCCACACCAACCAAGAACCCACTTTGAACCCATGGCCTTGGTAGACCTTGCAACATCCATACAGCAATTTGGGGTGATGCAGCCTATAACCGTTCGCACCCTAGAAGATGGTACATATGAATTAATAGCAGGAGAAAGAAGGCTAAGAGCCACAAAGCTTGCAAACATACCTACCATACCTGCTTTGGTGGTAGAGATAACCGACGCAGAATCTGCAGTTTTAGCCCTTGTGGAGAATTTGCAAAGGCAAAACCTAAACTATATTGAAGAGGCAGAGGGCTTTTCAAACCTTCTAACCCACTATAACCTAACCCAAGAAGAGCTGGCAAAAAAAATGGGCAAAACCCAAAGCACAATAGCCAACAAGCTGCGTATTTTAAAGCTGCCACAAAAAATAAAAAATACCATGCTCCACAAAGGCCTGTCTGAAAGACATGCTAGAGCCTTGTTAAAAATCCAAAAAGAGCTGTCAGAAGAAGATGCCCTCAAAACCATGCTAGACATAATAGATAAAATCGAAGCCCAAGGCCTTAATGTTCAAAAAACTGAAGAGCTGATAGAAAAAACCCTAAAAGTGCCCACAGAAAAAAAGACCCAAATGAATGTAAAAGCCTATATAAAAGACATGCGGATTTTCACCAACACCATAAAGCAAGCAGTTGGTGTGATGCACGATGCGGGGCTAAATGCAGCATATGACATAGAAGAGCATGAAGACGGCTGCGTTATAACCGTTTTAGTGTCATATTAAAACAATAAACACCACCTTTTTAAGAGGTGGTGTTTATTGTTTGTTTGCATATATTATCTTTGTTTTTTAAGCTTTAAAGTAGTGCCAAACACAACCGCCATAGATGCAAGAGCAGTTGCAACCCATAGCATATAAATCGCACTAAAGCTATCCCTTGTTTGCGGGTTTACCCTTGCTGGCTCTTCAGACTGCAACTCTGCCGCTGGTGCTTCGGGCAAGGGTTGTGGTTGTGTTGGTGTTTCGGGTGTATATGGAGGCACAACGGGCGTTTCTATCGCTGGCGGTGGGGTCTGCTGTGGCGTTTCAGAAGGCTGCTGCACCGCTGGCACACCATAATCTGGGGTTATGCCTATTGGAGGCACTATATCAGCCACAGGTGGCTGTGGTTGGGTTGTAGCTGGTGCAGGATGCCCCCCTTGAGGGCGTTGTGGTGCTGTAGTGGGCCCGCTGGCAAAGCTACCCCCACCAGTAGCACCGCCTGCTGGTGGCTGTGGAATTACAACATTAGATGTGGCTACGGTTATGCTTGCATCATAATAACCAAATATAGCAGTACCTATAAGCCCAACAGATGAACGATTTGTGATTGTAGCACCTGGTGTCGCATTTGGGCTTAAAGTAGCCGTAAAAGTAAGCGTTATAGAAGCACCTACTGGTAGCGAAGCGATATGGAAACTTGCTGTGAAGCCATCTAAGCCTTCATTAATGTTCCCAGAAACCCCATTAGGCATGGTGCCTAAAATTGGATTTATAAGGAGCGGGTCTAGCGGGGTGAATACATTCACATGTACAAGGTCTACATTGCCCGTGTTTGTAACAACAAGGGCATGTGTAACATCTCCCCCTGGTAATACATTTGCTGGAGATACACTTTTGGTAATGGATGCGTTAGACCCTGCTGCAACAACGTTTATGCTTGATGTAGCACCATTTACTATAGAAGGACGTGTAGAGGTAGCTGATGCAAATATTAAAATCCTATCACCTGATAGAGCATCTGCCGAAACAGTTGCCGAAAATGTTAAGGATATAGATTGCCCAATGGGCAAAGAGCTTATGGTGAAAAACAACCCGCCCGATCCAGGTGATTGAGTAACTCCATCTGGCAATGTATCAAAAACTAGACCTTCTAAAAGATTATCTGACACACTAATTACTCTAACATTCTCAAGATGTACGTTTCCTATATTTTCAATAACAAAAGTATAGGCTATTTCTTCTCCTGGTGCAACTGTTTCAGAAGATATATTTTTGGTAAAAGAAAGCCCAGGGTCTACAGGTGGGGGTGTTGTTCCAGCTTCAATCACTCTTATAATTGCATAATCACCAAAGGATTGAAACGCAAAAGTTGGTGAAGAGACAGTAGCATGATTGGCAATTATTGTGTTTATAGGTGCATCTAAACTAACCGTTGTAGTGAGTGTTATAGTTATACTTTCTCCTGCGGGTAAAGTATTCATGTTAAAAACAGCTATTTCCCTACCATAAGGACCCCAAGAACTTGTACGTATAACGCCCTCTGGTAGCTCATCAACAACTATATTCTCAAGAAGAGGATGAAGAAAGTCCATTACCCTTACACTTCTAAGGTCTATGTTGCCCGTGTTGGTAACCACGATGGTGTATGCTACATCTTCACCAGGGGCTACATCCTCAGCTGATGCGGTTTTGGTAATAGATATGCTAGGTTCAGGCGTTTCGCCTAATGCCATCACATGCACAACTGATGAGGCATAACCCAACCCTCGAATATCTTGCGAAGCTGATACGCTGTTATAAATAGTGCTGCCTGAAGGTGTAGATGGGTCAACGTCGGTGGTAAGTGTTATGGTTACACTTTCGCCTATAGCGAGGTTAGTTATCCAAAAGCTGATAAAAATCTCATGATGGCTTGAATAGCTAACCTTTTCAACATTGCGTGGTAGCGTGTCTACATCTAAATTTGATAAAATAGAGTCTAGCCAAGTAGTTAAACGAACACCTTCAAGCCTTACATTGCCTGTGTTTGTAACGGTAATTGTATGGGTTACTTCTTCCCCTGGCTGGGCAACTGTAGGTGAGGCTGTTTTGGTAACGGATAAACTTGGGTTTGGCTCGCCTCTATCTACTAGGTCGATAGTTACTTTAGTGTTTCCATTGTTATTTAAAAGGTCATAATGGTCGATAAACACTCTAGACTCAGGGATGCCGTTAACAACAATGCGATTTGGATGCCAAAGTCCTCCATTCATAATCCATTCCCGTGGTATTTCTATAGTTAGTTCATCGCCATCTCTATTAAATCTTGATTGGTCGCTCCAGTCATTTGCTTGTAATAGCCCTGGTATGCTTAGTTGCCCTAATCCATCTTCATCAACATTGATAACAATAGGGGGTACAATTGCCCTTGCATTAAAAAGTATTCCCTCATCAATAGAAACACTTGTTAAGCCCCAACCAGGCTCTTGTGGGATACTTATATTAACAAGACTAGACATTATATAGTACCCACCCCAAGGGTCTTCAATAAATGGCCCACCAAGCTCTATAAATTTGTGATGCATATTGCGATAATAAACAAATCCATCTTGAGGGTTTTGCCATGCTGGCTGATTTATCTCACCTTGAAAAGCGGGCGGCCAATCACTTGTCTCAAGCCCAGGTCGCACCTGCATTTCAAAACGGGTTATGTTTCCATTTTCATCTACATCTACAAAAACAGGCTGGTCTGGAAGCCAAATTGTGATCACATCCATCCATATCCCTAAAGAATCCTCAGGATACATCCATAACATTTCAATGTGATAAGACCAACTGTTTCCGAAAAAATTTATTTCGCTAGGATGGTTGACGGAGATGTTACCTACCATGCCTGATTGCAAAAATATGCCTTCAAAGGATATAGGGGTTACTCTCACAAAGTTTCTTACGCGTTCCACTTCAAAAACAAGGTCTGGGTTGACGACCCCATCAAGCAAAACCGTTACATTTAGATATTCATCTACATGCACCTCTAAGCTTGAATTACTTAAATCATGTGCTTCAATTTCTATGTAGCTGTTTTCTAATGCTTCTGCGGCGGCTTCACCTGCAATAGGTGCTACCCATGTGCCAACCAGCATCATCATAGCAAGCAGCAGGGCTATAATGCGTTTTAACCCTTTGTTTTCTTTAGTTTTCAATTAAAATTACCTCCTTGTGAAATATAAAATTATTGATATATAAACTATATTACAAATTGCTTTAGGCTTCAAGTTGGTTTATAAAAAATACATACTTTCGTAACAGCCTTGAAATTTTGGTCGGCATGAGCTATAATGTAGCTATGATAAAATAATCTCGCTTAGGAGGTTTCAAGGTGGATATAGTTTACGAAAAAACAAAAGGGCTTACGGATATGCCCTTGTCATATTGCCCAGGCTGCACCCACGGGGTGATACACAAGCTAGTGGCAGAGAGCCTTGTAGAGCTTGGTGTTGTGGGGCGGTCTATTGTGGTGGCAAGCGTTGGTTGCTCTGTTTTGTCTTATGAATATTTTAATTGTGATGGTGTACAAGCTAGCCACGGGCGTGCACCAGCGGTGGCCACAGGCCTAAAGCGTGTAAAGCCTGAAAGTATCGTCTTTACCTATCAGGGGGATGGAGACCTTGCAGCTATTGGCACGGCGGAAATTATACACGCCGCCCATAGGGGAGAAAACATTACGGTCATCTTTGTTAACAACGCCATATATGGCATGACGGGGGGGCAAATGGCTCCTACAACACTTGTAGGTATGAAGACGACTACAGCCAAAAAAGGAAGAGATGAGGCAACGGCAGGCCAGCCTTTGAGGGTGAGCGAGATGCTAGCCCAAATACCCTCTGTTAGGTATATAGAGAGGGTAAGTGTGCATGATATAGCCCATCTTAACCATGCAAAAAAAGCCATAAAAAAAGCCTTTCAAAACCAGGTGGAAGGCAAGGGCTTTTCTATGGTTGAGGTGTTGTCTACCTGCAGCATCGGGTGGAACATGACGCCTGTAGACTCGCTAGAGTTTGTGAAAGACCAAATGGTGGCTTATTATCCTTTGGGGGTGTATAAAGATGTGTAACACAACCACAAAAATCATTATATCAGGCTTTGGTGGGCAGGGCATACTCACCTTAGGGCAGCTTATTGCAGATATTGCCCTGCATAAGGGCTTAAAAGTTACATGGATGCCTTCCTATGGGGCAGAGATGCGAGGGGGCACAGCTAACTGCTCTGTTATTATATCCAGCACCACCATAGGCAGCCCTATGGTTAAAAATAATATAGATATTTTGTGTGCTTTAAATGGGCCGTCTTTGGGCAAGTTTTTAGGTGCTGTGGCATCTGGAGGTAAGGTTTTTATAAATTCGTCTATTGTGGATACACTGCCAAATAGGGGCGATGTGGATGTTGTGCCTATTGATGCAACAAATATAGCCGCCCAAGCAGGTAATGCAAAAGCGGCCAATATGGTTATGCTGGCTGGGTTTTTAAAGCAGACAAGCCTTTTTACTATTGAGGATGTTAAAGAGGCCTTAGAGCGTCGATTTGAGGGCAAGGAAGGCCTTGTTGATGTTAATATGAAGGCTTTGGAGAGTGCTTTGTAGGAAGCGGATGATTAATGTTTTTAGCCGCAGTGGGCTTGTAGTGAAACCGCTCCGCCTCGTCATCCCCAACCCTTGGTTGAGCCCTGCTCTTGGGCGAAACTTGACTGGGGATCTCCCTATACCGATTACTTTCTAGGTTGTACGTTATGCTAGGGAGGTCCCGCATCAAGTGCGGGATGACGAGGTGGTTATAGATTGGCCTTGTAGGGAATGGATTTATCCATTCCGCTATCAGGTCTGCACCTCTCTATCCTTCAGCAAGGTAAGACGGAATGGATAAATACATTCCCTACATTGGCAAATTGGGATGGCGTATCCCATGCTTGATTCAGGATCACCTCCCTCTCGGACTATTCCGACTAGGAAGGGGATTGCGGGTCAAGTCTCGCCCGAAGAGCAGGGCTCGACCAAGGGCCCGCAATGACGAAGATGAGTAGCTCGCTTTGTCGTCATCATGGGTACTCCCCTTCATGTCATCCCGTGCTTGACACGGGATCTATGTATGATAGTAGACACCCAATTAAGCCTGCCCTGCTCCAATTAGATCCCGTGTCAAGCACGGGATGACGGTAGGGATGATGCGGGATGACGGCTTGTGAGTGCAGCATGACGACAGGGAGTTATTATTTTTTTATCATGATTACACAACAAAACCAGCCCTGGACACTCTCGGGCTGGTTTTGTTGTGTATATTCACTTTCTATTTCTTAATCCTCTGAAACTTTTTTAACTACAAGCAACCTTTGCCCTGCTACAAGCTCTGCTGTTTTATCTATATTGTTTATCTCTGCCAGCTCTTCAAGGTCTGCGTTATATTCTTTTGATATAGACCACAAGTTGTCGCCCTTTTCGGCTACTAAAACAACCATAGAGGGCAGGGCGTCTAACGCTGCTTTGTCAAGCTCATTAAAGTCTATATCTTCAACAAAGTTTATGGGCATGGTGGCCGTTATCAAGGCATCAAAGCTAACCCCAAAGCGAAGCTCTGCCTCTTTTCCTGAAAACATATTAAAGCTAATACTATCTATATTGTGCTTTATATTGGCGTTCATATCGGCCGTTGTGCCTTTTGCCTCTATCACTTGCTTGATGGGTATGTGGGCTGTGTAGCTATAAAGGGGGTTGTCGTCGCAGTTTGCAACATAGAGCATGGTGGCCTCTATAGCACCTTCTACAATAACCTTATCTTCCAAAACTCTTATATCATCCAAGCGGGCGATGCCGTCTACCTGCAAGATTTGCAGTATCTCTGGCGAATCTTCTAAGGTTATGATTTCTTTTGTATTAAATTGGTTTTTGTTGCGGCATATAAGCCTTGTATACTCCGCTTGCTTTTTGTGCAAATCCAAGCTTTGCTCTAGGGAGTAGGCGTCTGCAAGCACTTGGTGCTCTTCTACCTTAAAAGCCTTTACATCCGCATTAATTGTGGCTTCTATAGATATAACCCTATCTTCTCCCGCCTCGTCTTGGGTTATGTTTATTGTGTAGTCTCCTAAAGAAAGGGTGGTGTCTACAAAGCTGGCGTCCATATCGCCCTCTATCTCTAAAGAGCCTGAGAAAGGCAGCTCAAAATCTGCAAATTCTATGGTGTTTTCAGCCTCTGCCCCTTTATATAAGGGGGATATAGCAAGCACCGCCGAAACGTCTATACGCCCATCTTCTGAAAGGTTTATGTCTCTATCAGATATAACAACGCCCATGTGGAGCATCTCGCCTATGGCGGGCTTGTTTGGAGGCAACACTATCTCATCCCTAATAGTAAAGCTTTCGTTTTGCTTGTTTGTAATGTTGCAGGGGGTAAAGTGTAGCATTTTTTGTTGGGTGTCTGGCAGGTCTTTTATGGCCTTTACCACGTCAAATGTTTCGTTTTCCCAAGCTTTGGCGGTTATGTCTACAAGGGCTCTATAACCTAACTTTCTATCGTTGATGATATGGTGGTCTATATTTGTTAAGTCCATATCCACATCTACCCACATGCCAGCTGCCACACCTTCAACATTTAAAAAGTCGTCAATATTAGCATGGGTAGATATGCTATGTATTGTTGGCCCGCCCTCTTCTTCTGTGGATTTTGCAAGATATAAAACATCTAAAGCAACCCTGCCAGAAAAGCTTATGCGGCCTGTGCCTGCAGCGGCCTTGCCCATAAAGAGCTTTGCCCCTACTTTTAAAATAGACAATATGTCTGGCTTTGTGTCAGGCACTATAATGTCTCCCTCTAAAAGCAGTTGGTTTTTCTCGCTGCCTATATGCTTGTTTAAAACAATATTCTCTCTTATAAGCTCCATAAAAATGCCTCCCGATTATTTTTAAAAATACACTTTCTAAAAATATATAGGCTTGTAAGAGATTTTAGAACCTTGCTATAGGTATAAAAGATAAAATAACTGGAAAATATTATTATATGACTTCTTAGTAAGCTCATAATATCCCCCTCAGGTAACAAAAAAACAACACCCGCCATAATCCCCCGTGGCGTGTGTTGTTTTTTGTTGGGAGCTGCATCTTAATTCGTCATTGCGGGCTTGAATAGCTTAACGTCATCCTTAACCTTGTAGGGAATGGATTTATCCATTCCGTTATTGGATTTGCACCTTTTTATTCTCCAGCAAGGCAAGGCGGAACGCATAAAGGAGCCTGCCCTGAACTTGATTCAGGGTTCCCTACAGTGGCGAAAAGCAGGATGAGGGTTTCTTTTATGGGATATATAGTTTTGACTTAGACAACAAAACATTTAACGCCACAATACCCACAACAGAACCTGCTAGAATGATAGATTGAATCAAAATAGCATGCTCCGCTAGGTTAAAGGCTATAAAGCCTATTGCTACGCTTAAGCCTATGCTTACTATTAAAGTGATAATAATAGCGGCAGAGCCTGTGCCTTTTAAAAGCTTATACTCACTTTCCCAATCATATTTAGGGAATTTAACATTCAAAAACATCCCCAAAAAGCCATTAAAAGTAACAAAAACAGCTGGGGTGATGATTAATAGTGCAGTTGTCAACACATCAGCCCTTATCAACACAGCCAAAGCGACGGATGCTAAGATAGTGGCTGGCAGGTTCATGGTTAGAGACATCATCAACTTTGAGTTTATGATTGTTTTGCTTTTCAAGGGTAGAGACGACATTATCCAAGCGTTCCTCCCCTCTAAAGAGAGGTTAGCCGCAGAAGCTGGGAAGATAGCACCGAAAAATATAATAACCGCAAAGGCTATGGGCGTTACAAAAGCTACAAGCTCATCCATATAAGTAGACGATATGCCTAGCATATTTGCAATGCCGTTTCTGCCTATAATCAGCAAGGCTATAGAGGCTATGGTAATAAGCAAGGGCCCCACGGCAATGTTTAAAGCATATGTAACGCTGGTTGTTACTCTCTTCATCTCACGCTTATATAGGGCTTTAAAGGGCGAGGTTGCCCTAAGCTCACCTAACTTGTAGTTGTTTTTTCTAGCGGTGGATGATAGGCGGGTGTTTATTTTCACATAAAACTTTGAGGTGATGGCGGTGTATACAACAATAGACACTAAAGAGATAGCTGCAAACAAAGCAAAGCCCGCCATTTGACCTTGATACACAGCATTATTTACCCACATAGATGGGGGGTAAAAGCCCGAAAACATCTCCCCTATAACTACCATAGGGTCGGTTACGTTTGGGTCTGCGTCAAAAGACATAGTGAAGACAAAATAAAAATATGCACCTATACCCACAAAAGCTAGGGCCAAAGCCACCAAATTAGCATGGCGAAAGCGGCTAGACATTGCAACTATAAGGGTACCCACCAAAACAGCGATGACTAGAGGGATGGCAGGGGCTAAAAGCATGGTAATAAAAAGCACCACAAAGCCCATAGCATTAAGGTTGCCGTGGATGGCATATGCAACCATGCCTGGGGCAAAAACAACAATGCTCACCAACAAGCCCATAAAATATAGCATGAGTATACGGCTTAAAACCACAGCCGCAGGGCTAACGGGTAGAGACATTGTTGCGTCATAATCCTTATGGCCAAAAAGCACGCCGCTGCCTCTAAAATAGCTTAAAATAAGCACAGACATAGATACAATAAGCAAAGCCATAGCAGGGTAAAACTGCGACTCTATACTACTTACAGCCCAGTTGTAGCTAATAAAAATGAAAAAGCCAAAAAGGGCAACAAGCCCCAAAGCAACCAAGCCTATCTTAGCTTTGTCTCCGCTTTTTTTAGAATATAGCATCTTGTTGATGCCAAACACGCCCATCATTTGCAGGCGTAGCAATACAAAAAATTTATTCATCACACTTCCTCCATTGTTCAAGTCTAGGAACATTATAACTGATTTTTGTGCCATAATCAAGATGGATTTCGTGATTATCTTGCTAGTTGTCATCACATGTCAATTAACATCGTCATCCCCAACTTGATTGGGGATCTCACTAGCATAACGTACAACCTAGCAAGCAATTAGTATAGGGAGATCCCCAATCAAGTTGGGGATGACGTTAAGGCAATACTCCTCACAACAAGTCTAATTATGAATTAGACCCTAAGACAACATATGGCATAAGGCGGCTTTGAGCCTCACCATCTACTATCACATCAAAAAAGTTGCCCCCCTCTTGATGCTCTTGATGTATAATCTCACAATTTTCATGTATATATGATATTATATGGCCTTGAGCATAAGGCACAAGCACACTCAGCCGAATCTTTCCTGATGTGTGAATTTTTTCTATAGCATCTACAAGGGCTTCTTTGCCTTGGCCAGTTTTTGCAGATATCTCTACAATATTTTCAAAGCGACTGTCGTGGGTGGGCATGGGCATGCCTAGCTCTTCTACTTTGTCTATTTTGTTGTATATCATCACAATTTGCTTTTCAGAGAGCTTTAGGCTTTCTAGCGTCTTTATCACCACATCTCTTTGTTGCTCCCTTTGAGGGTGAGAGGCATCTAGCACGAAAAGCAACACATCTGCATAGCTTAGCTCCTCCAGCGTTGCTTTAAAGGCTTGGATGAGGTGGTGGGGTAGCTTTTCGATAAAGCCAACTGTGTCTGAAAGGAGGATTTCGCCGCCCATTGGCAGGGTAAACCGCCTTACAGTGGTATCTAGGGTGGCAAAGAGCTTATCCGCCGCATACACCTCTTCAGCCTCTGCCAGCATGTTAAGTATGGTAGATTTGCCTGCATTTGTATAGCCTACTAGAGCCGCCACAAATGTGCCTTGTCTTTCACGCCTTCTCCTCATTGTATCTCGATTTTTCTTAATCTCTTTAAGCTCAGCCTCTAAAAAGCCTATTTT
>Ga0123355_10010866_pt1 | contig 14003 bp, 9 predicted proteins | sample TergutEmb28metaG_3_FD_89872 | JGI IMG/M metagenome (GOLD analysis project Ga0123355, IMG submission 89872) | Embiratermes neotenicus P1 segment gut microbial communities from Petit-Saut dam, French Guiana - Emb289 P1 | ecosystem: Host-associated > Arthropoda: Insects > Digestive system > Gut ... | reverse complement strand
CAAATAACCAAACAAAAGAGGAGAAAAAAGATGAGTGAAATCAAGAAAATAGCAATAATGACAGGCGGCGGAGACTGTCCCGGTCTTAACGCAGTAATCCGCGCCGCGGTGAAAACCGCAATCCTAAAATACGGGCTCGAAGTCGTCGGAATCAAGCACGGCTACAAGGGTTTATACGTCGGCGCAGACGAGTTCATCCCGCTGACGCTTGAAACCGTGGACGAGCTGATATCAGAGGGCGGAACCATTTTGTACAGCTCGAACAAAGACAATCTGTTCGACTATACATACGAAGAAAATGGCGAAATTAAGCGCGGCGACGTATCACACGTAGGCGTGGAAAACCTTGAAAAAGCAGGGATTGACGCTTTGATCGTCATCGGCGGCGACGGAACCTTGACGTCCGGCCGCGACTACGCGCGCAAGGGCGTGAAGGTTATCGGAGTTCCGAAAACCATCGACAATGACCTCGGCTCGACCGATACAACGTTCGGTTATGACACGGCTGTAGGCATTGCGACAGAAGCGATTGACCGACTTCGCACCACCGCGAAATCGCACAGCAGAATCCTGGTTGTCGAGGCAATGGGCCGATACGCGGGCTTTTTGGCGCTTGGTTGCGGAATCGCGGGCGGTGCAGACGCTATTTTGATTCCTGAAATTCCGTACGACATCAACAAAGTTGCCGACTCGATAAAGCGCAACATGGCGCGGGGCAAGGATTACGCGATTGTTGTGGCTGCTGAGGGCGCGAAATCGGTGAGCGGCGAGATGGTTGTGAGCAAAACGCTTGAGGGCACAGGGCTTGACAACGTTCGGCTTGGCGGAATTGGCGCGGTTGTCGCTGACGAGTTGGAGCAACTTGTTGGTTTAGAGGCGCGCGCGACGGTTTTGGGGCATGTTCAGCGCGGCGGAACGCCGACTGCGAACGATCGGATTTTATCGACGCGATACGGAAATGCGGCGATTGAGCTGTTGATGGCGGGGAAATACGGAAGCATGGTGACGCTGAAAGGTTTGGAGATGTCGTATGATTCGTTGGAGAACGTGATTGACAAGAACAAGGCTGTTGACCCTGCGGGCGAGATGGTTACGACCGCGAAGGCCGTTGGCGTTTCTTTCGGCGATTAGAATTTGAATATTTATTTATTATTATAAAAAAGCGTCCTTACGGACGCTTTTTTTGTATTTTAGTTTCTGCAAACCACGTCGCACATCAGATTGCTCCACGTTTCGCCGGTGACAACGCAATCAACTGCTAATCCTTTCTTCCTTTGATAACATTTCACCGCATGTGCGGTCTTATTATCGAAAATTCCGTCCAGCTCGCCGACTTCGTAACACAAATGTCTCAAGGCATCTTGCAACACAAGCACATATGTTCCTCGATCTCCATGCTTTATTCTCGGATATCCGCCGGTTTTGCATGCGGTCTTTCCGTAACGCTTATCAAAATGAACCCAACTCGGCGTGTTTGACACGTCATCGACGAAACTCCATATTCCCGAGCGACTTGCGTGCCTTCTCATGTGTAGCCTTTCGGTGTTGCAAAGATTTTGTCCCACGTCGAAAGCAACGCCGGCGTAATGTTGCGACTGCTGGCTGTGACCGCCCTCAAACGGGCGCCTGAAGCCGCTTCCGACGCAAATCGGCAATCCGTACGAAATTCTGAACCTATTCCATGCTTGCATCGCGCGTTTTTCTGTCCACAAAATATCGCTTCTGCTTGTTCCTCGAAACTCTCGAACCGTTAGCGTGTTTCCTGTTATATACGGCATTGATTCGCAGTCGCCACGGAAATATGTTTCCATACGGTTGGTATCGTTGTTATATATTTTTATAATTGGCATACGCTACCTCCTTAAACCAATAAATTACGCTGATCGAGAATCGCGTACCAAGTTATCGGACCGATAATTCCGTCCGCTACAAGGCCTTGCCAACTTTGGAACGCTCGAATCGCCTCTTCGGTTCGCGGACCGAAGATTCCATCAACGGCGATTAGCGGCAAATTCGGATTTAGCGCACGAAGGTCTACCAACGCTTGCTGCATAAACCGCACATCGTCGCCGCGCGAGCCGTTACGCAGAAAAACTCCCGGATACGGACGATTTGCATTCGGCGGCGCGGGCGGCGGAGTGGTCGGCGCAATAGGGTTGCCCGCAAGTATGCTTGCGTAAACTTCCACAATTCGGTTCCATGTAAGCGGACCGATAATTCCGTCGGGATTTAGTCCGTACTGTCTCTGAAACGCGCGAACCGACGCATCTGTAAGCGGTCCGAAGATTCCATCTGCGGTTAACGCGGGCACGTTCGAGTTCACCCTGCTGATTGCGGTGAGGTATATCTGCATCAGCCGCACATTATCGCCTCTCGCGCCTTGCCGAATCAATGTTCCCGGATACGGCGGCGGAACAAATGGTCCCGGCGGTGGAGGTGTAACAGGCGGCGGAGTTGGCGGTGGCGTAACCGGTGGAATTGTCTCGCTTCCATCCTGCAAAGCTTCATAAACATCGAAAATCTTATTCCAGGTAATGGGACCGACAATTCCGTCAGGAACTAAGCCGAACTCTCGCTGAAACGCACGAACCGACGCATCTGTAAGCGGCCCGAATATTCCGTCTGCGTTTAGCGGCGGTATGCTTTGGAAAGATCTGCCGATTGCATTGAGATACGATTGAATAATCCGCACATTTTCGCCGCGCGAACCTTGTCTAGTCAATACTCCCGGATATGGCGGGCGAACCCAGCTCGGCGTTCCCGGCGGAGTAACAACAGGCGGGTGCGGAACATTGGTGTTTCGGTCAATTCCTCTATAGACGTCGTATAATCTGCCCCATGTAAGCGGGCCGACAATTCCATCAACATTTAAGCCGAAGCGGCGTTGAAATTCTCTAACCGAATTTAATGTGCGTGCGTCAAAAACGCCGTCCTCGATGACCGATGGAACTTCGGGATAGAATCGTGATACAATATTAAGTATAAATTGCAGTTGCAAAACATCCCTGCCTCGCGAACCGCTCCGCAACACGACGTTCGGCGGGCGTTCGCCTATGGTGTTTCTTACTCCCTCAGAAGTTAGCTCTGCAAGATCGGTTACCGCAACGAATATGAAATTTATTCTGTTCCACGTTGCGGGACCGACCACCCCATCGACAGTCATGTTAAAAGTACGTTGAAATGCCCGAACGGCTGCGTCCGTTTGCGCGTCAAATGTTCCGTTTGGATTTTCGATTCGAGGAATTGCGGGGAAATTCACGCGAACCCGATTTAGCATATTTTGCATTCGCCGCACGGGGTCACCGCTACTACCCAATCGTAGCGCAGTTCCGGGATATGACGCGGCGATTCCGCCGATATTATTGCTGGTAATAAGCTCGACATCCCGCGGATAGTAAGAACGCAAAATTTCAAGCGGTGATAAACCGCGGTTCGCAAGAGTCACAGATCCCCATTGCGACATGCCGGGACAGGTTGCGGTGGTTCCGTTGCAAAACTCGGTGAAAAACGGGTCTTCGAACCCAATTCGGCGAACATATGTATTAAAAACTTGGTCAACTATCTGGCTGATGTTTTGGAAAACCTGCCCGCCGTACACGAACATCATATCGTTTCGGGTGGAATTTGTTATGTCGAAATTATATCCGCGACTTCGGTACCACTCGGTATAAATCCTGTTCAAGGTGAATGTTACTATTGCGTGAATGTTTGCCAGTATTGAGTTTCGCGGCCATGTTGCGTAAATTTCATGCGAGGTGACGTTTTTTATGTAATCGGCGAAACGAACGCGGACGTTTCTCGCCGACGTGTTTGAAAAATGCCCGAGGTGAACCGTTATAAACTCAGGAATTCGAACGCCTCCACCGATTGTTCCTCCTCCCGCCGCATTTGCCGCCATTGGCGGCGGGTCAACTGCCGCCATAACGTTTTCGCCTGCTTCGGGCGCGGGCGGCGGCGGAACTGCTTGCAAATGAGGTTCTTTGCTTAAAAGCGCATGCTGTGGAACGTCTATGTATTCGTCGGTTTCAACCATATTGCCACTCGAAAGCGGTGTCAACTCTTCGGTGAGAATGGACGTCTCGCCGTCCTCAACATAAATGCCGCTTATGTGCCGCGTTACATATCCGGGGGCGGATATAACAACATTGTATGTAGAATATGGAACTCCTTTGTAATTTGGCATAAGAGTGTATTGTTTATCCGGTGCGCTTAAGCGGAATGTGCCCGTTTCTCCGCTTTCGTCTGTTGTACCTTGATGAATTATTCTTCCGTTGGGATTTGAGACAATGACTGTTGCGCCCGGTATCGGTAGCGCGTCGTACGCGGTGTGAACCTCAACCTTTAAATATCCCGTACCCATTTTATCAGCTCCTTTTTGGTCTTTTGACCATTATTATTTAATTTTTCATACACTATAATATAGTTAAATTAAAAAAACGTTACAATTGTAGTGACAATAGTAACGTTTTTTCTTTTTTAATTAAAGTAAGCGTGCCTGCTCAAGCAATTTTTCTTTTGTGTTCAATTTAGGATTTTCAATTACTGCATCTAATAGTTTCTTCAAAATTTCGCCAATCTCTTTCCCTTCAGGAACGCCGAGATTCATCAAATCTCGCCCGTTTATCGCAAGGTTAGCTATTTTAAGCGCCTCTTGGTTTTCCTTGATTTCAAAATAAATTCCTCTCAGTTCGGTGGCCAATTTCTGCCGTTCTCCCGAATATTCAGGGTTTTGCGCCAGTGTGTCCGCGAGTTTTAGATCCAATAAATCCAAAAACAGTGTATCATCGACTTTTTCGGAATGTTTTTGCAACTTATTAATCGCTCGTTTGACCGCATTTTTGTCGGGATTGATTTGCGTGTCATGATATTTTACAAGCGGCAGAACGGTGTCCTTGATTTCGTTGCTGTATTTTAGGCGGTTTAAGAAATTTCGAGCGAGTTCGACAGACACTTCGCCGTGACCGTAGAAATGGTCAACGCCGTCTTCGTCGGTCGTGCGCGACGCGGGCTTTCCCCAATCATGCAACAGAGCCGCAAGACGAACGTTCAGCTGCTTCGGCGTATTTTCCACTGCAAGCAATGTGTGCTCGCCGACGTTGTAAATATGATACTTTGTATTTTGCGGCGTTGCGAAACATGTCGAAAATTCGGGGAAAACGAATTCGCCAAGTCCGGTATTTACAATAGTTTTAAGATGTTGAGGATTGTCGGACAACAATATCTTATCAAGTTCGGCGCAAATTCGCTCGGCACTTATATTTTTGATAAGTTGAGCATTCACGCAAATCGCATCATAGGTTTTCGGCTCAATTTCGAACCCAAGTTGCGCCGCAAAGCGCACGGCGCGCAACATTCGAAGCGCATCCTCGCGAAATCGCAGGTTCGCGTCACCAACGCAGCGGATAATCCCACGACGAAGGTCATCAATTCCATCGTATAAGTCAACAAGTCCGCCATTTTCGTTATACGCCATTGCGTTTATCGTAAAATCTCGCCGAGCAAGATCGGCCGACAAGTTCGGCGTAAATATAACGCTGTCAGGTCGGCGATTGTCGGTGTAATCGCCGTCAATACGGTATGTTGTGACTTCAACAATATCATTACTGCCGAATATCACGCCGACTGTACCATGATTCGCGCCAATATCCACGCTTTTCGGGAAAATTTCGAACAGTTGCACAGGTAGCGCGTTGGTGGTAATATCCCAATCGTTCGGATTTTTATCAAGCAGCAAATCTCGAACGCACCCACCGACAATATAACCCTCGAATCCGTTGTCTTCGAGGGTTTTTAGGATATATATAACATTTTCGGGCAACTTAAATTTTTTCATAAACTCACCGTTGTTCACGTTCATCGTCGTACGCCTTTTTCACTATTTCATACCTATCCACTGAACGCTGTATCACTTTATTCCATGGCAAAAACACTTCTTCTGCGGCGGTGGAGGCGATTTTTTCGAGATTTTCACGATTCGAAAACGCTTTTTCTATTGCTTCCGCAACACTTTCGGCGGTTTCGTCGGCGAAAAAGCCTGTAACGTCGTCTTCTAAAATTTCAGAAGTCGAGCTTCCACGCACCACGACCGACGGGCAAGAACATGCCGCCGCCTCGCGCACAACGAGTGGCGCGTTGTCATACACCGACGGAAACAGAAACAAATCCGAGCAAGTGTAGTATGCTTTCAACATCTCTCGATCGTTCACTCGACCCGCAAAATGTATAACGTCATCAAGTCCTTTATCCGCCGCAAGCTTTTGCGCTTTCGGCAAATCTTCACCGTCACCCACGAAAATCATACGAAACTCAAACTGTTGCCGCCGTAGTATGTCAAGCGCTTCAATTATCAGTCCGATATTTTTGTACATCATCATTCGTCCGACGAAAAGCATTGTCGGCACATCATTCGGCAGGTTAAACCGAGTTTCAATTTCCGCCAGACATTCGGGATTTACGTTTCCTTGTGAGAAGTCGGTTCCGTTCGGCATCACTATATATTCGCCGTCGTAGCCGTGTTCGTTTAGATATTCGCCTGTGCCGCGGCTAACCGTCCATACTTCGTTCGCGGCGCGAATATTGTTATACGCAAAGCGCAAAATGTTGTTTTGCAACAATTTCCCCGGAACAGCGCGTTTGATGTCGAAATCCCACTTTGTATGTTGCGTGAACACGATTGGAATTTTCAAAAAATATCGAAGTTCGCGCGCGATTGTCATGGCGGTAAACGGGCTGTGAACATGAAGAATATCGATGTTCATCTTCTTCAATTTCGAAGCCAACGTCGGAATAAACGGGTGACCTGCGCGGTATTCGGCATACGGCAAGCCAATCGACGCAAACCGATAAACCGGGAAAGGATAATTATATTTTGCCTTCGGCACCTGCGGCGCGATAACGATACAATCGCCGTAATCGCCTTCATGCAAGGATTTAGCGTATCCCAACGCGCACTTACTTACGCCGTCTACCATAGGCGGGAAGGAATCGGTAATTATAGCCACATTCAATATGCTCACCTCTCGGTTTACGTCAAATTGCGCACACTTTTGACTTTTCCCTCTCTTGCGTGTACACGACACGCGGCGTTCAATCCAAAATCAAAATTGCGCGCAATTTGACGTAAACTTAGTTTGTGCTTTTGTTATTTCACGCAAATTCGCAAATTATCTAACTCTTTTAATGATGTGATACCCAAATACCGACGGAACGATTTCGCTTATCTCGCCTACCGCAAGGGCGAATGCCGCGTCTTCAAATTCGGGAATCATTTCGCCTCTACCGAATGTATATCCTCCCGGGAACATAGCTGTGCCGGGGTCAATCGAGAATTCCCACATTAACTCGTCAAAGTCGATTCCAGCCCAAAGCGCAAGTTGAATAACCTCGGCTTGCTCATACGTTTCAACCAAAATATGCTTTGCGGTGATATGTCCGATTACATATACGGTATAGTTGTCGCTATCCCATTCAACAACAAATCCGAACGTTTCCATCATTGCTCGAAGAGGAATAAATGTTCGATCGTTATAAATCATAGGTTCGATCGGATTTCCTTGATCATCGACAAGTTCCATGGGCATATCCATAAAAAGTACGTTAATACCACCGCGAGCAATGTTAATCGTCTCCAAAGCAGGCGCGGCAAAAACCGAGCCTATAACCAAAGCGGTTACGATAACTCCTACTAAAAATCCTTTAAAATTTTGTTTGATAATTTTCATTTGTACACTACCTTTCGCTCATTTTGTTATAATTTTAATGGTAGTATATCACATTCGCCCGGAAATTACAATATGTAAATTAATTGTAAACTAATTGACATTATCTTACGATTGTGATATTTTAGAAATATGATAAATATTACAAGCAAAGATAATAGAATATTGAAGCATACTAAGAAGCTTTGGCGCGCTTCATATCGCGCAAAGTCAGGTGAGTTTGTCGCGGAGGGCGAACGGTTATGCGACGAGGCGCTGACCTGCGGTGAAACTCAAATTTCCTATGCCATTTTGACCGACGAGTTCTTGCAACAAAACGTGAATTTTCAAAAAAAGCTTGACGATTTGGGCGTTTGCGTATATACTGTATCCGAAAAGCTGTTTTCTATGGTTTCGCAAACAACCACTCCGCAAGGAGTTTTGTTTGTGATTCGTATTCCCGATAGTATACTGCTGAAGTTTGCGGATTTGACGCGAATTTTGATACTTGATGGAATTAACGAACCGGGGAATATGGGAACTATTATCCGAACCGCCGACGCATTCGGGTTTTCGACAATCTTGTTGTGCAACGGCTGTGTGGATATATATAATCCGAAGGTTGTGCGCTCCAGTATGGGCGGAATTTTTCGAACGAAGTTTGTTCACGCGGCGAATGTTTCTGAAACGGTGGAAAGCATAAAGAGTGGGGGATTTCAAGTAGTTGCGACGGCTTTGGAAGGTGCGGTTGATATAAACACTGTTAAATTCGCCGAAAAATGTGCAATCGTTATCGGAAATGAGGCAAACGGCGTATCGGACGAGCTTTTGTCGCTATCCGACGCGCGAGTAACAATTCCTATGGCAAACGAAACAGAATCGTTAAACGCCGCGGTGGCGGCAGGGATTGCGATGTTCAAAGGATGGAGCGATATAAATGGAAAATAATATACTTTATCAGCTTTGGTTGAACTTGCGTTTGGGACATGATCATTATAAGGTGGATAAGGCGATTCGCCTGTTTGACAGCGCGGAAAACATTTATCACGCCGAAAAATTGGATAAATCAAGGATATTCCATCTCGGGCTCGGTTCGCTTTTCGCGTTTCGTGATAAAAGTTTAAACGAAGCAAAGCGAATCGTCGAAGAATGTGAAAAAAAGAATATTCAAATGATTACCATGGACGACGAGCGATACCCCCAGCGATTGCGGCAAATCCCGGGGCATCCGAGCATACTATACGTTAAAGGCGAACTTCCGGACATTGACAACCTTGTCACAATCGGAATTGTCGGAACGCGGATTTGCACGCCGTACGGACAAAAAATGGCGCACGATATAGCTTACGAGCTTTCAAAGTGCGGCGTTTTGATTGTTTCGGGAATGGCGGACGGAATTGACCGTTGCGCACATGTTGGCGCATTGAAAGCGGGGAAACCGACCGTTGCGGTGCTTGCGGGAGGCGTTGATGTAATTTATCCGCGAACGAATAAGGATTTGTATGACAAAATTCAAGAACCGGGTTTCGGCGCGGTTATTGCCGAAGAGCCGCCGGGATATCCGACGAAAGGATTTAAATTTCCGATTCGCAACCGAATTATCGCCGGACTTTCGATGGGAACGATTATTGTCGAGGGATTGAATAGAAGCGGCGCGCGGCATACCGCAAATTATGCGCTTGAATTTAATCGCGACCTGTTTGCCGTGCCGCATAACGCAAGCACGTCGACGGGGCAGTTGCCTAACCGCTTAATCGGTGACGGCGCAAAGATTACGCGGGGCGCGTTTGACGTTTTATCTGAATATTTGGCGGAATATCCGGAATTGCTGGTAAATAATCTTGACAAAGACAGTATTCCTGAATATGAATATAGGGATTATAGCGGTGTCGACAAACGACGAGGCGGCGGAGCGCGAAAACAGTATGCCCCGGCTCAACCGAAGCCGACCGCGCCGATTGCCAAACCAAAACCTGCAAGCGTTGAGCAAGTTCCAAAATATAATGAGTTGAATAATACCGAGCAAGTTATTGTAAAATACATATACGATCATGATACAACGCATATAGACGAGATTATCCGCGGAAGCGAGCTTGATGTTACAGCGGTGAACAGCGGCGTTATGATGTTGCAAATGAAGGGCGTAATTGCCGAGTTACCGGGGAAGAAATATACATTGGCGTGATGTTGCCGTTGCCACGGCGGGGCGAACTCTTTTTAAGAGACCGTCTCTGAGGGCGTTTGCGCTTGTCAGCGCAGGACGACAAGGATTTATCGAAATCCTTGTCAATCCACGAAAAACTTTTAAAAAAGTTTTACAAAATAGGCGGCGCAAACGCGCTATGGCGCTATTAAAAGCGCGCCGCTTAATTGAGGATTGCAATCAACATCCATTTAGTCAAGTACGTACGGCGGCAAAAGCCGCAATCTCGACTGACAGCGACATTTCATCTCGCTAATCTTTCCGCGAACGCGGTTAGCTAACCAATGCTTTTATCGTCGCCGCTCGCGGCACAAATCGCCGTTTTTTGGCGTTTGTGATCGCCAGGCGACCGGGATTATTAAGGGTAGAGCCCTTAATGCCCGTCCAGCAGGACACAATGCCCGCAGAGCCTCGCTCTGAAAAAGAGCTACAAAGGCTTCGCTCTAACAAAATTTGATATTAAAGACCATAAGGAGATCACATAAATGCCAAAAAAATACTTAGTTATTGTGGAATCGCCTGCTAAGGCGAAAACTATTAAGAAATATTTGGGAAGTAATTACAGCGTCCTTGCCTCAATGGGGCATTTGCGAGACTTACCCAAGAGCCAATTCGGCGTGGATATCGAAAATAATTTCGAGCCGCGCTATATTAATGTGCGCGGAAAAGCGCCACTTATCAATTCGCTTAAAAAAGAGGCGAAAACGGCGGATAAAGTATTCCTCGCAACCGACCCTGACCGCGAGGGCGAGGCAATTTCGTGGCATTTGGCGCACCTTTTGGGAATTGACGAAAAATCCGATTGCCGAATCGCGTTTAACGAAGTTACCAAAACTGCCGTAAAGGCGGCGGTGAAAGAGGCGCGGGCGATTGATGTAGATTTGGTGGACGCGCAACAAGCACGGCGGATTTTGGACAGAATCGTGGGTTATCAGTTGAGTCCGCTTCTTTGGAAAAAAGTGAAACGCGGACTTAGTACAGGACGCGTTCAGTCAGTTTCCACTCGTTTGATTGTTGATCGCGAGGCGGAAATTGACGCGTTTGTAAGCGAGGAATATTGGACCATTGACGCTCATTTGACGAATGATAGCGGAAAGTTGCCGTTTGTTGCGAAGTTTCACGGAACGGCAGACGGGAAGAAATATCCTTTGCCGGACGAGGAAACGGTTCGCGGGGTTGAAAAGGATATTAAAGGCAAGGATTATACGGTAAAATCGGTTAAGCGTTCGGAAAAGAAGCGAAATCCCGCTCCGCCGTTTACGACGAGCACGTTGCAGCAGGAAGCGTCGCGGAAGCTTAATTTTATGGCGCGGCGCACAATGATGGCGGCGCAACAGCTTTACGAAGGAATCGATATCAAGGGAAAAGGTTCGATCGGTTTGATAACTTATATGAGAACCGACTCGTTGCGAATTGCGACCGACGCGCAAAATGAGGCGCGTTCTTACGTTGCGCAAACTTATGGAAATGAGTTTATTCCCTCGACGCCGAGGGTTTATAAGTCGAAAAAAGCGGCGCAAGACGCGCATGAGGCGATTCGCCCGACAACTATGGAATTCGCGCCGGACGATATTAAGGCGTCGCTTACTGCCGACCAATACAAGCTTTACAAGCTGATTTGGAATCGCTTTTTAGCGTCGCAGATGTCGAGCGCGATATTGGATGCGGTATCGTCCGATATTTCGGTTGGGAATTATATTTTTCGGGCGACAGGTTCGACGATAAAATTCCCCGGATTTATGAAAGTTTATATCGAAGGAAAAGACGGCGATGAGGAGAAAGAGGGTAAATTGCCTACATTAACTGAGGGGCAAATGTTGAAGTTGAAAAACTTGGACAGCAAACAGCATTTTACTCAACCGCCGCCGCGATATACCGAGGCGACACTTATTCGCGCTATGGAAGAAGAGGGAATCGGGCGCCCGAGTACGTATGCGCCGACCATTACGACCATTACGGCACGCGGATATGTCGCGCGGGATGGGAAAAATCTGTTTCCGACCGAGCTTGGGAAGATTGTTACCGATTTGATGAAAGATAATTTCAAGGATATTGTCGATATTGAGTTTACCGCGCATATGGAAGAGCGGTTGGACGAAGTTGAGCATGGAAACACCGATTGGAAGAGCATTTTGAGCGACTTCTACACGCCGTTTGCCGCGACTTTGGCGGAAGCGGAGGAGAAAATTGGGCATATTGAGATTAAAGACGAGGAATCGGACATTCCTTGCGAAAAATGCGGGCGGATGATGGTGTATAAGCAGGGTCGGTTCGGGAAATTCCTTGCTTGCCCGGGGTATCCCGAGTGCAAGAATACCAAGTCGATTACCGAGGAGGTTCCGGGAGTTGTTTGCCCTAAGTGTGGCGGGAAGATTTTAGCGAAAAAATCGAAAAAGGGCATAAAATACTATGGTTGCGAGAAAAATCCGACTTGCGACTTTATGACGTGGGACGAGCCGACGGCGGAGAAATGTCCAAAATGCGGCGATATGTTGCTGAAAAAACGGGCGTTTAGGGGAAAAGGGCCATTGCAGATGGTGTGTTTTAACGAGAATTGCGATTACAAGGAAATGGTGAAGAAGAAAGAGGAGTAGGGGAATGCCCTAAGTCCCAAAAACTTTTGAAAAAAGTTTTGCAAAATTTGCGCCTGCGGCGCGGGGTTGAGGCGCGTTGCGCCTTAGGTCATTTTGTGCGAGTGCGCGCAGGCTTTTAGGGCGATGCCCTAAAAACCCTTTTTGCCGTTGCGGTGGCGGGCTTATGCCCTGCCGGGCGGGCATTAAGGGCTCTGCCCTTAATAATCCCGGTCGCCTATGGACGCAAACGCAGAAACCGCGATTTGCGCCAAAGCCGGCGACGAAAAAAGCATTAGTTAGCGAACCGCATTCGCGGTAAATGAGACTTAGCTTGTGTATTTTACAAGCTGTAGTCGAATTATCCAGTGAGCGTAAGCGAGTCGGGAAAGATTATAGTGAGATAAAGCGCCGCGCCCGTTCGAAAATGCGGCTTTTGCCGCCGTAGTTACCGAACTAAGAGGATATTGTTTGCAGTACTCAATAAGCGGCGCGCTTTTAATAGCGCCATAGCGCGTTTGCGCCGCTGGTTTGTTAAAACTTTTTAAAGTTTTTCGGGGTTTGTTAAGGGTATTCGATAATACCCTTGACGCTATGCGCAGCGTAACACTCTCGGGACGGACTCGAAAAATAGGATTGTTAAGGACTGGTTCTTAACAAAATAAAAATTTGATATTTAAAGAAAGTAAAGAAAGGACGGATTTAAAATGAAAAAGTTAGTTGCGTTATTGATAGGGTTGGTAATGATTTTTTCTGCCGTTACTGCAGTTGCAGACGGGCCTGAGTTTAATCGGCTTTGGTTTATGCAAAATATTATCGCCGACAACAATTTATACGCGGAGGTTGACGGTGAATATCTTTTCGCGCTTGCACTTAGGGAGATTTTAGATAATCATCCCGAGCTTTACGAATTGGCGGCGCGCGCAATGCTTTCGGGAATTGATGAAAATTCGGCTTTCCGAAACAGAGAGGAAACACAGTATTGGTTTGAGGCGCTTGAAGGAGAGTTTGGCGGAATTGGGGTTCATGTTCTGCAAGTTGCGCGCGGACTTTTGATAACCGGGCTTATCCCCGGCGGCGCAGCGGAAGCGGCGGGAATAATGGTTGACGACGTTATCGTTGCGGCGGGCAGTGTATCTTTTGAGGGACTTACGCAAGATCAGATGGTTAGCCATGTTCGCGGCGAAGTTGGAACCGAAGTTCAGATTTCAGTTCGGCGTTCGGGGGAATATTATCCTATTAACTTCACAGTAACGCGTAGGATTGTGGAAGAAGTTCCGGTAATATATGAAATTTTAAAAGATTATGATATTCTTCATTTGAGAGTTCTAACGTTTAACTCAAGAACCGATACATACGTTGAAGCGGCGCTCGCGGCGGCTGACGAGGCAGGAATCACAAAAATTTTGTTAGATTTACGCAACAACGCCGGCGGATTTATGGACCAGTCGGTTCTGCTTGCGAACAGGTTTGTATACGGCGAACGAGTTATTGTTACCGAGCGGCATAGAGAGGGCGTTGACGATGAAGTTT
>Ga0123355_10010865_pt1 | contig 14004 bp, 10 predicted proteins | sample TergutEmb28metaG_3_FD_89872 | JGI IMG/M metagenome (GOLD analysis project Ga0123355, IMG submission 89872) | Embiratermes neotenicus P1 segment gut microbial communities from Petit-Saut dam, French Guiana - Emb289 P1 | ecosystem: Host-associated > Arthropoda: Insects > Digestive system > Gut ... | reverse complement strand
TCACTATTTTTCTTTTTATAACCAAAAAATACTTTTTCAGCAATTACTTCCTCTTGAAAATCTTCGCTATTTCCCAACGGAAATGGGGGCACACATTTTTCAAGTTCGCGTGGAATATTCCCATTCGGATAGCCAAGATAAGCACCTCTAACATTAAGTGGCCAAGGCACGGATTCTTTGAGTTCATAACTTTTTAAGATATGGGACTCTTCTGTTTCTTCAGGAGTGACCTTCATTTTCTCAATACTTAGGTATGTGAAGGTGTTGTAGGCCATATTATCGTTTGCAATTTTTGTATCAATGGCATCCAGTTTTTCGGATTGCAAATAGACTATTATACCCAAGGCTACTGCCGCCACAATTGGTAGCATCGCCCCAACATACGATAATATATCCACTCTGCTAAATGAAGTTGGGATTGCTAAAGGTAGAACGTCTCCTAGCCAAAAAACGAGATCAATTATCGAAGGAGTGAGTATTATCAGTAGCATAGCTCCAATAATTTTTAGTTTATGCTTTTTCCACATCTCTACAATACTCCTCCTGCAACCTCTTCATCCTTTTAGAATTGTTAATGCTTGAATTTTAATTCCAAGGAACCACTCCTACTAGCCACTACTTTCAACATCCCCACCTGATATTTTTGTCAAGGTTATATCATCGCGGACTTTCTTGCCTTTCGTGGTTACTCCCCAATACAGTTTTTTTGTGCTATCATCCCACTTTGAAAGTATTAGCTTAAAAGCCTTTAGCTGATTCAATATATGTTTGATAAGCTGCGGGTCTGTGAAGTAGTATCTTGAGTAATCGACTTGGCCATTAGATGGGCGTATCAATTTGTTTTCCAGCACTCTCCGTATATTATCTTCAGGGACAGCCACATCCAACATTTCCATTGAAATGATTGAAAACACTTCCGAAAGCTTTACGGTCTTTTTATAGTCGCTTCGCTGTGCAGGGGCACCAAGGTATGAGCTGAATAAAGAATGGTATTTTATCTCAACAATGCTTTCATAAAACGCGTTGTCGGGCTGAGTTGTTAATTCTTTAATTTTGTTTTCGGCAACAGAAAGCTTCTCCAATAATTCAGCAGCTTCTATCTCCTTTTTCTTTTTCTCTTTTTTGTACACATAGAAAACCACCAAGAGAAGCAAGCCAAAAAGAAGCACCCACCAAACACGTAACTCAAGTCGAAAGAAAGTTACTACAGCATCCAAGGCATTTGTAAGAACTGAAAGTATGGTGCTAAAAATTTGCCTATCTCTTATAAAATCGTAGATTGCAGACGCTAATATAGATGCAATTATTGCGCCGCCAACCCCCAATAGCCACTTTTTCATCTCTCCCCACATCCCCTACAACAACTTCATCTCAATCCCACGATCCCGCAAGATATAATGCGCATTGCTCATCACATTGCTATCCGCGAAGGCCTCTTCCGCACAGATAATCTTCGCCGGCTCAAAATCACAAAACGTCACAATATCCTCCGGCGTGATGCCAAACTCCAAGCACACTAACACCTTTTCGCCGATGGAGTAGCACTTTTTACTTCCCACGGTGATTTCACTCACCACGCAATCCAGCGGAAGCCCCATTTTCAGCATGACTTCAAAGACAATATCCATATCCGAGCGGTCTGGCTTTAGCGTTTTGTCCCGTGCATCAAAGCGTTGCCACAGCACGTCCAGATCGTGGTCGGGGATGGGGCTTGCGTCCCAGGCGAGGAGGTTGGAGGTGTCGAGTTTGAGGACGCGGAAGCCGGTGTCGAGATCAGGGCTTTCCTTGCCACAAACGCTTAAATTCATTTGATAGGTTACGCTTGAACTGCGTTCTATCACACCATCTGAATCAACTGTTTCCGGCAGCTCTTCCTCACTAATCTTTTGCATTGACCATTTTTCAACGCCTTGCTCAAAGATTTTCGCCCCCGCACGGCGAATCCGCTCTTTGCCAATCTCGCAGATATTCTTATACCCCGCCTTGCACGCCTCGCTCTTTTCGTCCGTGGCTTCGGGGAGCTGCACCATGATGAATCGGCGATTGCCGCCATCTTCGGCGTTGAGCTGCATGACGGCGTGGGCGGTGGTGGCGGAGCCGGAGAAGAAGTCGAGGATGATGTCGCTTTCGCCCGCCCCCATTTCTATAAATTTCTTGATAAGGTCAATAGGCTTTGCGTAGTCGAATATCTTTATATCGTCAAATAACGCCTTTATTAGCTTTGATCCATCTGCCGTTGTCCCTACTTCCTCAATTAGCGTTCTATATGGAATTTGTCGTGGTTCTTCGGTTCTAATTTTTTCGTAAACAATAAAAGTCCCATCATCGCGTTTTGCATACTCCACATTGCCCTGTCTAACAGCTTCAAGCATATTTTCTTTACCCCAGCGCCAACACCCTTCAGAGCCATCATTGCGTATGGGATAAACTTCCTCTCCATTTGGCCCTGGAATCGGGAAAAACATAGTGGGTCTATCCTCGCGCCGCGAATTTGAGCCCCATTTGTTAAGCTCGCGCCCAACTCTATACTTCCCATGCCCATCTTCCTTGTCTAAGGGTTCTGCATCCACGACAATTTTGCGTAACGAATTGCCTAACGCAAGTGACTTGGCATAGCAAAGTACATATTCTTGGTCAGATACAACTGCATTGTTGTCACTTCCGCCGCCCTTCTTTGACTGCCACACAAACTTTCCAACAAAATTCTCTTCCCCAAATACCTCATCACACAGCTTGCGGAGATTCGTCACCTCATTATCATCAATCGAGATAAAAATAACCCCATCATCCCGCAACAAATTCGCCGCCAGTCGCAGACGTGGGTACATCATATTCAGCCACGCCGTATGAAACCGTCCCATCGTTTCGGGGTTCGACTTCGTGGCTTGGCTGGTCACTTCCTTGTAGTGGGCAATGGGGTCTTTGAAGTCATCGTTGTAGACAAAATCGTTGCCGGTGTTGTATGGCGGGTCGATGTAGATCATCTTGACTTTACGATAGTAGCTGGTCTGGAGCAGTTTGAGGACTTCCAGATTGTCGCCCTCTATGTAGAGGTTCTTGGTCGTGTCAAAGTTGACGCTCTCATCCGGCGCCGGTCGAAGTGTGCCGGTGGAGCGCCGTCCCATCACGCGGAAGCAGTCGGCTTTGCCCTTCCACTCGAACCTGTATTTCTCAAAGCTCTCGTCTATGTATTCACCGCAGAGATTGAGGAGCTTGTCGATGTCCAGCTTGCCCTCCACAAAGCATTCGGGGAAGACCGTTTGGAGCTTGTCCCGCTCGGCTTGGTGGATGTCTTTTGATAGGGCCTCAAATTTATTATCCATTGCGGGTGTCCTCCTCCAACGCATCGTATATTCCTAAATATACCAAGATTCGACGAAAAATGCAAGAAATTACAATGTGGCCCTCGTCACACCCGTAATCTATCGACCTCAACGAGGCTGATGGTTTGATCGTTAGCCGCCTCAGCGACGGCATAGTCACTAAAGCGCCGCTTGGAAAATATGTAGACATGGCTGTCATAGTACGCATTCACCAGCGTCACGGCTCTCCGTATCTTCTCAAGCTCATCCCGTCCGCAGTTTTCCATCGGGTCTTCAAAAATCTTGATGAACACAGCCCTATCATCATTTCTGCAAATTGCGTCAAAGGTATAACGAAACTTTCTATCACTGACTGTTTCGGGAGCATATATGATTTCCCCGGAAATGCCAAAACTGCTCCACATACTTATACTGCGAATACGTGAATTGGCAAGGGCAAACGCCTTTTGCAGGTGGAACGCATGTACCTCGTGGTCAACGATGCTCTGGATGATTGTTTCAGCCAACCCCCTGTTCCCGAGCTGAACTTCCGTGTGATTTGTGAAAATATACTTGTACCACATCAGAAAATAGTTGTTAGTCAACATATACGCAGTCTTTTTCGCCCCACGCTTGGACTCGACTTTCTTCGCTGCAACAAATCCGCAGGAGACCAGTCCCGCAAGATAATTATCACACTTATTGTAAGCGAAGTCTGTGTATTTTCCAATGTCGCTTACGCTGTGACTGCCGTTTGCAATGGCATGGAGGATGCGGTGGTAATTGTCAGGCTTACGGAAGTATCGGGCCAGCAACTCTGGCATAAGTCTGACAAATGCCGAGTCTGGCTCCAGCAGTTTTCGGAGATTGTCCTCAACATTAAATTGACTGTCATATTCGTGCATAATCGCAGGGATACCGCCGCTGATAGTACACAAACCAAGGATGTCATGCTTCGATAGCGCCGGATATAGTTTCATCACTTCGGGAATGGAGAAATAGCTCAGGTCGGTTCTGGCATACGCATCTGCTAATCCTGTTACATCATCATTCGGCTGGGCTATCAACACAACAAATGGGCGGGTTTTAATATCTGTCATCATATTATCGTAGAACGCCTTGTGAAACCGTTTGTACGAGGATATGGACGCAACATCATCAAACAGGATAACACGATACTTTGCGGAAAGCGCCTGAATAGCATCTGTCCATCCGGATACCACTATATCCGTTTTGTCTGCAACACGCTCTGCAAACAGTCTTTCTGCTAGTTCCTCCTCTAACCCGAGGAAGGAAAAGTAGAAGGTCTTTTTATCTTTGAAATAGTGCAGCAGATACGTTGTCTTACCGCACCCGGCAAGACCTCTGAACACACAGACAGCTTTCGTCTTTCTCCAGTCGTCTTTCTGCCTGTGGAAGTTTTCTAAGACCTTCCACAATGGCATATCCGTTGTGCGTTTGATTATTTTGCTCATGTTTGCACATCCTCATGGCATAATATGATAATTTTGATTTTATCACACGAAAACCACAGATTCAAGGAAGTTTGCTTCAATCTGTGGCTTTTTCGTTTTTATAAAGCATTGGAAATACTGGGTTGTACATTTTCTGAAAAAATAATTTTCAGAAAGACCCGGACAAGCCGACGTATTAAAATCTTATATTATGAGGGGCCAAATGCACATTGACAATTGAATCCGCAGCCTGTGGGATACCGGATGCTCACACCTTTGCATAAGCCGTGACGAAGGACGCGGCGGCAGGGTGAGTATCCGAGAAAATGCGTCGAGGTCAAGCAAGGCCCGGCGCAGGAACGACGCAGGGGTGAACGCGGGAAAGAAACAACAACAGCTTATCGCCTTCGAGGTAAGCCGAATTTTTAGGAGGAATGATTATTCAGAATCTAAAACGCAATATCAATCTAGGGTTCCGCGTGACGGAAGAAGAGAAAGCTCTGATCTATCAGCGCATGGAAGAGGTGGGTGTCAAAAATCTGCGGGCGTATCTTTTGAAGATGGCGCTGAATGGGATGCTAATCACATTCGATCTGACCGAAGTCCGGGAGAACACTCGTCTGCTCCGTAACGTGAGTAACAACATCAATCAGATAGCAAAGCGGGTGAATAGCAGCGGGATTATCCATGCCGCAGAGCTTTCGGAGATTCAAAACGCTCTTGGTGCGGTGTGGGATCAACAGGACAAAATCATCCGCAATTTGACTGAAATTCTGGAGGTGGCATAGGTGGCGAAGTTGAAAATCATCACAATGCAGGATATACAGGCCGAGCCGGCGGAATTTCTCTGGGTACCATATATCCCTCTTGGTAAAATCAGTGTCGTGCAGGGTGACCCAGGAGATGGCAAGACCACGCTGCTCCTGGCAATTGCCGCCGCTGTTACCAGAGGCACGCACTTGCCCGGTGGTAAATCCGCAGCCCCTGCCAGTGTCATTTACCAGACCGCCGAGGACGGGCTTGCGGACACGATTAAGCCACGATTGGAGCAACTCGGCGCTGACTGCAGTCGAGTCCATGTAGTGAATGAGGAGGAGAAGGCGCTCTCCCTTTCTGATGAGCGGATTGAACAGGCTATCATCAAGATGGACGCCAAGCTTTTCATCCTTGACCCGCTACAGGCATATCTAGGCGGAGCGGATATGCATAGCGCCAATAGAATCCGCCCGCTGATGAAAGTCCTCGGCGCGGTCGCGGAGCGGACAGGCTGTGCCATTGTTATCATCGGCCATCTCAACAAGAAGGGCGGAAAAGCACAGTATCGCGGGCTGGGCAGTATCGACATCTACGCCGCCGCCCGGAGCGTTTTAACGGTTGGCAGGCTGGATGAGCGCACAAGGGCGATGGTGCATGGGAAGTCCAACCTTGCCCCACCGGGGCCGCCACAGGCGTTCAGTTTTGACCCATCTGCTGGTTTTACTTGGCATGGGGACTGCGATATCACACTTGAAGAGTTGCTCGCCGGTGGGAAAGCATCACCCAAACCTGAAAATCAACTTGAGAAGGCCAAGCGGCTGATAGAATCCGCCTTGGCGGATGGTATTGTTCCAGCGACTGAAATACAAGAGATGGCGAGGGATCAGGGTATTTCCACCAAGACGCTTAACCGTGCAAAGGAGGCGCTGGGCATAATTTCAACTAAGCGGCAGAACAAGTGGTTCTGGCAAATCCCTATCACGGTGGAGTATGAAGAATGCCAAGATGGTCAAGATAGCCAAGCGTCCGCTACAACCACCTTGACCATCTTGCCGGCGCCGGAAGCGTCTGCATAATGGCAACAACATGGTTGAAGGCATTGCACCGCGGGTCAAGAATAGCCGCAGCCCTTGGCCGCTCGGTGGACTATATCAGCAATGGCGAAAAAACAGAAGACGGTGAACTGATTGAGAGTTACGAGTGCGATCCTTGCACGGCACAGGCGGAATTTCTTTTATCAAAGAAATTATATGCACAAAGAACTGGACGAGATCAAGGCGAGCGTGATGTCATCGCCTATCACATCCGCATGAGCTTCAAGCCCGGTGAGGTCGCGGCGGAACAGGCATTGGAATTGGGCCGGGAGCTTGCTATGCGATGGACACGCGGTAAGCACCAATTCATAGTTGCGGCGCATAGAAATACAAACAATCCGCATGTCCATATTGTGTATAATAGTACAAACTTAGACTCCGACGGAAAGTATCAGGATTTCAAGGGTTCGGCGTTTGCGCTGCGCCGGTTATCCGATACGATTTGTTTTGAGCAAGGTCTGTCGGTTATTGAGAAGCCCGGTCTGTCCAAAGGGTACAACCGCCGTGAGTATCTCGGTGAAAATAAGGCTCCGACCGTGCGGGATCAGCTTCGGGAATTGATGGACGCCGCCATTCAGAAAAGTAAGGATTATGATGATTTTCTTGCCGCATTGATTGACGCCGGTGTAAAGATTAAGCGCGGGAAACAGATGGCGTTTCTGATTCCAGGTGGCAAGAAATTTGTCCAGCAGGATACGCTTGGCGATGACTATACCGTCGGGGCGATCACAAAACGGCTGACGGAGGTTCCTGCATTGTTTATCCCGCCCGTGATAACGCGGCAGACGAAATTTCGTCTGCTTATCGACATTCAGGAAAAAATCCTTGAGGGCAAAGGCGAGGCGTATGAAAATTGGGCGAAGGTCTACAATCTCAAACAGATGGCACGGACGCTGATCTACTTGCAAGAAAACGGTATAGATTCCTACGACGATCTAGTTGTGAAATCCACTGTCGCCTCCTCTGGCGTTGCGAAAACATCAAAGCAAATCAGGAAGATTGAAGCACGTCAAAAAGATATCGCGGAGCTGCAAAAGCATATTGGGACTTACAGAAAGACACGGGAGGTTTACAAAGAATATAGGGCATCCAAACGTAAATCTGACTTCTACGAAAATCATCGTGCTGATATTGTTCTCCACGAGGCGGCGAAAAAGCATTTTGACAGCCTGGGTGTGAAGAAACTTCCGTCAATGCAATCACTCAAGCAGAAGTATGCGATACTCGAATCAGAGAAGAAAACGCTGTACCGTGATTACTACAAATCGAGAGCTCAGAGCCGGGAATTAATTAAGGCGAAAGACAACTGTGAACGTATCCTCGGCATCAGTAAAAGTGATACGGAACGCATCTCAAAACGTCGCGGCTACGACGCGAGGTAGACCGGCGCAAGCCGGGCAAAGCAGACGCCAACGGCGGCTTAATGGAGGAGCGGGAACGCTCCTCCGAGTGGGGGATTGGGGGCAGGATTCGCCCCTAACAAGCCGGGTGGTGTAGGGCATTTTTGCGAAAATGCACGCACCACCCCATGCTTGCCCACAATAACAGCCACTATTATATGCACACGAAAGGAGTCAAATAAGTTTGAAAAATAGAGTCAGTGAAAACAGAAGCATCACAGCCAAAATTCCGCTCTGGTGGGAACTGCCGGAGGTCACACTTCGGCGTGAAATCGGCGGCACGGAATACAGCATTTCCGGCAGCTATGATGGGAATCAAGCCCTACCGTCAAAACTATTGCAGCTAATGCTGCGCGAAGATGAGAAATGAGGTGACAAATATCAAGAAAGGCGCTATACTTGAACCAGACAACCCTGTGGCAGACTGCCCGCCGAAGGAGGAAAATATTATGCGGCAGTCGAATGAAATCACAGCTTTGTATCTCCGTCTATCCCGGGACGATGAGCTGCAAGGCGATTCAAACAGCATTGTCAATCAGAAGGCAATGCTGGAAAAATACGCAAAAGAAAATCGTTTCACTAACCCAGTTTTCTTTGTAGACGACGGCTACAGCGGCACCAACTTTGACCGTCCCGGTTGGAATGAACTACTTGAACAGATTGAGGCTGGCAGCGTTAAGACTTTAATTTGTAAAGACATGTCAAGGCTTGGGCGCGACTATTTGAAAGTCGGCTTCTACACCGAGGTCATGTTCCCTGAGAAAGGTGTTCGATTTATCGCCATCAACAATGGCATCGACAGCTCCAATCAGCAGGACAGTGACTTCACGCCGTTTCTCAACATCATCAACGAGTGGTATGCAAAAGATACGAGCAAAAAGATACGAGCGGTGATGAAAAACAAAGGCGAATCGGGCGAATATCTTTCGACAACTCCGCCTTATGGATACATGAAATGTCCTGAGAATCCGAAACGATGGATTGTGGACGATGAGGCGGCGCAGAATGTGAAGAGAATCTATGCCCTGTGTTTAGAGGGCTATGGCCCAACACAGATTGCGCGGATGCTGAAAGAGGACAAGGTTCTGTGTCCAACTGCTTTCTGGATTTCGAAGGGGCGCAGTGTGGCTAACACCCTTTCAGGCAGTCACTATACATGGGCGACTCGCACAGTAGCGGACATCCTAAAGCGCAAAGAATATCTGGGACATACGGTCAATTTCAAAACCTACCGTGCTTCTTACAAGAACAAAAAGGTGGTGGAAAACCCAGCTGACAAACAGATGGTGTTTGAGAATACCCACGAGGCCATTGTTGATGCTGGGACTTGGGAGAAGGCACAGGAGCTTCGCAAACACAGACGCCGTCCAGCCCGAACTGGGAAAACCAATATGTTCTCTGGCGTCGCTCATTGTGCCGACTGTGATGCAAAGCTTTACTACTGCACAGGCAAAAACTTCGAGGCGCGGCAAGACCATTTCATCTGCTCGACATCACGGATAAAGGGCAAAGAGGTTTGCTCCACGCATTTCATCCGGGCGGTTATCTTAGAGGCGATGGTCTTGTGGCATGTGCAATATGTGACAGACTTTGTGGCGCATTATGAAGATGAGTTTCGCCGCAAAGTGAACTCCAAGCGCAGCGAGGATTTGAAGAAAGACATGGCACTCAGACGTAAGCAAATTGCCCAGGCGGAACGGCGCATTGCGGAGTTATCTTTGCTTTTCAAGCGAATGTATGAGGATCATGTAAAGGGTGTGTTCACTGAAGCGCGATTCCAGGAGCTGTCTGCTGACTATGAGGCCGAGCAGGCCGAACTTCAAGTCAAGCTGGAGCAATGGCAAGCTGAAATGGCGGAGCAGGAGCAACGCACAGGTGATGTGGACAGGTTCATTGCCAAATGCAAGGAGTATGTTGGACTGACGGAGCTTACGCCGACTATTCTCAATGACCTTGTGCATAAGGTGTTCGTGGAGGCTCCTGACAAGAGTAGTGGAAAGCGGAAACAACACATACAGGTCAGCTATGATCTGCTGGGGATTCTACCAAGGCTTGAGGCTCAGGCGGATGAACGAGCAACACCCGGCGTAGCTTAGGCTACGCCGGGTAAGGGAAATCAATGCTGTTTTATGACACCCCACCTGTGTGGCCGCCCTATATATGTCGCACGGTCACAACAGGGCGACCACATAGGATCGCCCCTACAGCCGCACCGCGAATTGTGGCGGCGTTTTGCGGCGCGCGGAGGTCCGCGAGCCCTACAGGGTTTTGTCGATACACTGTATGGCGCGACGTATGGCGCGACGCCCCCCGGCGCGCCGTTGGGTATAGCATCTGTTATGTGTATTAAAAAAAGGTTTGCCCCTGAGGGCAAATGTGTTATAATATAGCAAATAACAGGAGGTATCAAAATGGGAACGTATTACATCACAACTCCGATCTATTACCCGTCGGACAAGCTCCATATCGGGCACACGTACTGCACGGTGGCCGCGGACGCTATGGCGCGGTATAAGCGAATGCGGGGTTTTGACGTCATGTTCCTGACAGGTACTGACGAGCATGGCCAGAAAATCGAAGAACGCGCGCGCGAGGCTGGCGTCACACCGAAAGAGTTCGTTGACGAAATCGTCTGTGGCGCGGGCGGGATACTCGACCTGTGGAAACTGATGAATATATCTTACGACCGTTTTATCCGCACGACCGACGATTATCACGAGCGGTCGATACAGAAAATATTCCGCGCGCTTTACGACAAGGGCGACATATACAAAAGCGCGTACAAAGGCATGTACTGCTCGCCGTGCGAGGCTTTTTGGACGCAGAGCCAGCTCAAAGACGGCGCTTGCCCGGACTGCGGGCGCGAGGTAGCGTACGCGGAGGAAGAGGCGTACTTCTTCCGGCAGTCGAAATATGCCGACAGGCTGATGGAGTTGTTGTCGGGCGGGGAGTTTTTGCAGCCCGCCACGCGCGTAAACGAGATGGTCAACAACTTCCTCAAACCGGGGCTGGAGGACCTTTGCGTGTCGCGCACGTCGATCAAATGGGGCGTGCCGGTGGATTTTGACCCGGGGCATGTCGTCTACGTCTGGGTGGACGCGCTGTTTAACTACATGACGGCGATGGGGTTTATGAACGAGCAGTACGACGACTTGCGCTTCTGGCCGTGCGATGTGCATTTTATCGGCAAGGAGATCGTCAGGCCGCACTCGATCATATGGCCGTCGATGCTGATGGCGCTTGACCTGCCGCTGCCGAAAAAAGTGTTCGGACACGGCTGGCTGGTGTTCGGCGGGGACAAGATGAGCAAATCAAAAGGCAATGTCGTTGACCCCATTATACTGTCCGGACGGTACGGGACCGACGCGCTACGGTTCTTCCTGCTGCGCGAGTTCGCGTTCGGAACCGACGGCAATTATACAAACGAGCTGTTAATCTCGCGGATAAACTCAGACCTGGCAAACGACCTTGGCAACCTGCTCTCGCGGTCGGTTGCTATGGTGGACAAGTATTTTGGCGGAACGCTGCCGGTCGAGCGCGAGTCTGGCCTGGAAGACGAGGCGCTTCGCGCGATGGCGCAGGCTCTGCCGGGTGTGTATGAGCAGCATATGGAGCGGTATGCGTTCCAGAGTGCATTGGTGGAGATTTTCAAAGTCACGTCGCGGGCGAATAAATATATCGACGAGACCGCGCCATGGATTCTCGCGAAAGACGAGGCGCAAAAGCCACGGCTCGCGGCGGTTTTGTATAACCTGCTTGAGACGTTGCGTATCTGCGCGATTTTACTACAGCCGTTCATGCCGGACACATGTGCGAGAATATTTGAGCAGATTGGTGCGTCCGGCGAGACAACGTCGTATGACAGCGCCGAGACGTTCGGTGAGCTTCCGGCGGCGGTGACAGTCACGAAAGGCCCGGTCATCTTCCCGAGGATCGACCTGGAGAAAGAACTTGACGAGCTTGAAAAACAACTGTAGGGGCGGCATTTTGCCGCCCGCGGGCTATTGCAAGTCGCCCCTATAGTGCGTTTGCAATAGCAGAAACATAGAAAAAATGGAGGGGATAGGCCGTGTCAGTACTCATGTCTATTTTTCTTGGGATTGTCCAAGGGGTAACCGAATTTCTTCCGATATCCAGTTCCGGGCATCTGTCCATTTTCCAGAATCTTTTTAACCTGGACTACTCGGATAACGACCATCTATTTTTCCACGTGCTTTTGCATCTCGGGACGCTGATTTCGCTTTGCGTCGCCTACCGGGCCGAACTTAAGAGCATGGTTGTTGACACCCTTGACCATTTAAGGCGGAGGGCGGAATCGGAACCCGATTCGGACGAGCCGCTGAAACCCTCGGTCAGGACGGTTGTGTTCGTGCTTGTCGGTACGATCCCGCTGCTGCCTATGCTCATATTTTACAGACATATATCGCGGCTGTTTTACAACACCGGGTTTATCGGCTTTGCGCTGCTTGTCACCGGCGGTCTCTTGTTCGTATCGGACAGGTACATAAAAACCGGCACCAAACGGGAAACGACCATGACGCTCAGGGACGCTATCGTGATTGGTCTTGTTCAGGCCGTCGCGATTATCCCGGGGCTGTCGCGCTCCGGGTCGACTATTGCCGTCGGGCTTGCGCGCGGGCTTAACAGGAACTTTGCCGTGCGCTTTTCACTGCTTTTGTCGATCCCGGCGGTGGTCGGTGCCATGGTTTGGGAGCTGTTTTCGGTAATCGTGAACGGCTTTGACGCATCGCTTCTGCCGGCGTATTTGGTGGGCTTCGTCTTCGCGGCGGTGGTCGGCTTCTTCTGCGTACAGCTTCTGCGCCGCATTGTGGCGAAAAAAGGACGTTTCGGCAACTTTGCGTATTACTGCTGGGGCGTCGGCGTGCTGACGATTATACTGTCGTTGGCGTTAACGTAAAACCAATATTTTGCAATCGCAAGCCGATTGCCTCCTGAGGTGGATTTAAACAATGGCGCAAACCAGAAAAACACCCGCTAAAAAAAAGACCGACACAAAAGCTCCGCGACGGCGTGAAATCGCCGCCGCTGTGTGCTTTATTCTCGCGGTGTTCTCATTTATCGGCTATTTCGGGTCGGAGGGCGCTTTTATCGGCTTCTTCCGGGGACTTGGCGCGGGACTTGCCGGGCCAGGGTTTTTTGCCGTGAGTCCGGCGCTTTTGCTGTGCGCGTTCATACTGTGTTTTCATCGGGGGAGGCCTGTGCGATTCAGGATCGTGTGCGCGCTGCTCGTGCCGATCGCCGTCGGCGCGATTTGGCACCTTTTCGCGGCCAGGTATGACTATGCCATATCATTCGGGATGTTCCCGCGGCTGTGGCGCGACGGGATTGACCTTGCCGCCGGAGGCGCGGTGAGCGGAGCGTTGTCGGAGATTTTTATATTTTTGTTCAGCCGGGTCGGTGCGGCCGTTGTGTTTATCTGCGCTGGAATCTTCTTGCTGATGGCCGCTCTTAACAGGACGTTTGCGGGACTGGCCGACAGAATCCGCAGCCGGGAGCGGCGCGACTATGTGCCGGAACCGGAGCAGGGGCAGGCCGAACGCCCGCGTCCCGCGCCCGCGCGCCCGGCGCGCGTACCGAACTCAAAACGCAGGCGGGCTATCGACATTCCGCTCGACGATGAGAGCCCGGTCGCCGCGCGGGCAGACCCACTCACGCCGAGTGAGCCGCTGTTTAGACCCGACCCCGGCGTTATCACGCCGGACCGTCACATTGCGCAGCAGATGCCGGAGCCGGAACCGCCGGTGCAAACCGAAGACGTCGCGCTTGACATTCCGTTTATGGAAAGCCGCAAATCCTCGCCGTTCCCGCCGCCGCCGACGCCCGGCCCGCCCGCCCCAGTGGCCGTGCCGGAGACCGCGGTCACGTCGAAAGCTGACGCTCCGCCCGAACCCGTACCGGAATCCGAATATATACCTGACACGCTGTTCGAACCTGCGAAGAGCTACGTATTTCCCCCGATCGACCTTCTGCTTGCCGG
>Ga0123355_10010864_pt1 | contig 14005 bp, 14 predicted proteins | sample TergutEmb28metaG_3_FD_89872 | JGI IMG/M metagenome (GOLD analysis project Ga0123355, IMG submission 89872) | Embiratermes neotenicus P1 segment gut microbial communities from Petit-Saut dam, French Guiana - Emb289 P1 | ecosystem: Host-associated > Arthropoda: Insects > Digestive system > Gut ... | reverse complement strand
TTAGAATTCATATTTTAACAGAAACATTTACAGTTGATGAATTCGTAGAAATTGCGGTAATGGCCCAACAAAAGTTTGGTAGAGCACTTACCGTCAATATTGAGATTCACAGACCGTCTCAACTCTAAAAAATTATATATATAAAACGCAAGCATCCTTTTTTGGAAACTTGCGTTTTTAAATTTATAACTTCTTAATATTGTGTTCTATCTTATATAGTTTTAAGATAAATTTTACATCATCAAGATCAGGATTTTCAAAACGAATCATTTTAGCACAAAAAATGTTTTCTTGCTTATCTATACGATTTTTACAATCATTTTTATTACAGTTATTGCACTTTGCATTTAAGAATACTTTAGGAAATCTCGCTACTAGTTCATTAGCCTCTTCAGGATGAGTTTTGAAAATACGCTTGAAAATAGGCGGTGTATCAAATAATGGTCTTATTTCCCATTGTCCGCTTTGTAAGGAAGAGAAAGCGTCACCCCAATAAGTTCCACTACCGATAGGTAAAAAACTCATTCTTCTCCAATTTTCCATATAATTCCAATAGCGCAAAACGCCATTATGACAAGTTGTCCAAGGTTTAATTCTAAACCCATATTCAGTAGTTTCATTATGCAGATAGTAAAAGATTTCTTGTAAATCCTTAGGCATACTATCAGTAAACGCAAGAAAGAAAATCTCGCTATCATCTATATTAGCCGGAAATTGCTCGATAAAACGATAAGAAAATGTACCAAAAAGCTGATGATAGGAAATATATGTTTGTGGACAATTATCCATACAAGGATAATTGTCGACCTTATGACACTTACAACAAACCCTGCGTCTTTCTTTAAAATAAGATTTAAAAACTCGAAGCATATTTGGTGTATCAGGATAAGATATTGTATAAATATCAGATTTCTTATCTTTAAGTCCCTCAAAAATTAAGCCGATATCAGAAAAATTATTTTTACCGGGAAGAAATTTTCTTTTGCTTACTTTAAGTTCGTCATCAACAAATTCGCTATTTTTAGCTAATGCGATTAACATATTCATAATCCGATTTTGATCGGCTCCATAAAATGATTCATCATTTGCATTAGATTGCCAGCCCCACTCAAAAGGTGATGTCCTTTCAATGTTTTCATAAATAGCATAGAGAAATTGCTGCAAGGCCCTAAAAGCTGATATAAACTCTTCTTGAGTAAGTCCCATCAAGAAAATAATGATCAATTTTAATATCTTCAGGAATGAAGATGATTGACTTTTTGTGATAAAGAACAGCTCTACGAGCCGGAAGCTCAAAAGTTTCTATATTGTGAATATATAATGCCTCAGTAAATGCGGAACCTTCGCCACAAAAATCAGCATAGTCCTTTAAAAATTGATTGCCTGCTTTAAAGGCACCGCTACCAAAACCCGTGCTATCACCTTTTACGCCCTTAAGTTTTACATAGTCAAGAAACTCGTTCATTATTTCGGCAGTAGGAGAATTATTCTTTAGAAAAGTCTGGAAGGTATTGAATAGAGTGATACTATTATCTAGAGATTTTTGCGTTTTCTTTTTTTTAGCGAGATACTCAAGAAATGTCTGTGAGTTATCTATTGTCTTTAAAATGCGAATAGTGTTTTCATTTATCCACTCAGCTCGTCCGTTTTTTATTAAGCCTTTGGCGCGACGGAAATAGGTAAAATTTTGTGGTTGTCCACTTATATCGATAACCTTAATGCGATTATCGAATTTATCTTGATTTTTAATCATAAATGTTCTCCGTTTTATTATATTAAACGACAAGATACATGAAATATTAAGTTTTATGCATCTTGCGATTTTGGCAAAATACAAGCACATTATCTGTTTGTTTTGATGGGTGTCGTCCCCTTAATGTACAAATTTATTATAATTGACGCAACTGAAAATGTCAAGAAATTATTTTAAATTAAAGAAATAATAATTTTTATATTTTTCGGATTACTTGATAATAATAAAAAAAAGGGGAAATATTAATGAAAAAACAAAATAATACATTAGGTAAATTGTTAGTTATTTTTATGGTTGCTGGTATTTTAATTATTTCATATTTAACTCTAGATAGAGATAAAACTAAGGAAAATTATTTGCTAGGAATTGAAGTTATTATTTACCCAAGACAAAGAATTTATATAGAAGGTGAAATTTTTAATCAAGATGGCTTAGTTGTGATCGCCAGATATTCAGATAACTCAGTAAGAGGCATAAGAGATTTTATAGTTAACAGAACTATACTTACGCTTTGTGATAAAGAAATTTTAATTAGCTATGCAGAAAAAACTTTAGAAATCGCAATCACAGTCTTGCCAAAAACCAAGAAAAGTATTGAAGTTCTGACAATGCCAGAAAAAACAGAATATATTGAAGGTCAGTTTTTTGATAAATCTGGCTTGTTACTTAAAGTATTATACGATAATGGAGAATCTATTTTTATCAATAATTTTATTGTTAAGCGTAAAATGTTAACAGTTGAAGATTATTATGTAACAGTTGGTTTTATTTATAATAATATCGTAATAACTATTAATATTGAAATTAATGTGAGAGCTAGAAAGTTAGATCGAATCAGAGCGAAAGTATTACCAAATCTTAATGGTAAAATAAATTTAAATGATATGATTATTGTAGCTTATTATGATAATGGAGATTCAAAAATTATTAATAACTATATTATTGAGAAGGAACTAATTTCTATTTCAGAAAAAAGAATCATTATTATTTATGCTGAAAATGGAATTATAAGGACTTTTGAATTTGTAATTGAATATTGTAGTTTATTATGAAAGGATTACTAATATAAATCTTGGACTAATGGCTTTTTGTCTTGAGTTTTCTTTTTCGTAACCAATATCGCTGATTTTTGTATTTTTATCGCTTTTTTATGGTAAAATATTTACTAGAGGATGGACATTTTTATGGATAAGGATAAATTAAGGGATGGACGCATAAAGGCAATGGAAATTTTATATGTTCATGATTTACTTAAACTGGGAGTTCCTGTTATTTCAGATGAAGAAGATTGTTTTGTTAAAGATTTGCTTGAAAAGCACGCACCATTAGCTGAAAAGATTGATAACTTAATAAGTGAGAACTTAGAAAATTATACAATTGATCGTTTAAATTTTGTTGATCGGGCAATTATACGCCTAGCAGTATGTGAACTTTTAAGCGGGACACCTAAGCCTGTTGTGATTAATGAGTATTTAGAAATAACCAAGCAATTTAGCGAAACAGATGATTATAACTCTCGAGCTTTTAATAACCGCCTTTTAGATAAGATTGCTAAATATTTATGAGTAACGAGCGTTATTTAAGTGTTACAGCTGTAACCCGTTATCTTAAACATAAATTTGATACTGACCCCCATTTAACTAAGATATATGTTAAAGGGGAAATATCTAATTATAAACAGACAGCACGCGGTTATATTTATTTTACTTTAAAAGATGAGCAAACACAGATTTCCTGTGTCTACTTTGAAAATAAACTTAACTTTAAATTAAAAGATGGTATGAAAGTCTTAGTTGGCGGTCGTATTACTATTTATGAAGCCACCGGAAGTTATCAGATTTATCTTGAAGAGATTTCTGAAGATGGAATTGGAGAACTTTACCTTGCTTTTCAGGCTTTAAAAGAAAAACTGGATAAAAAAGGTTATTTTGCTTCAGAACGAAAGAAAGCTATCCCTCGGATTCCCAAAAAAATCGGGGTTATTACTTCCAATACTGGTGCTGTAATTGAAGATATCACTAATACAGTGAATAGACGTTATAAAGGCGCAGAGATTATTTTATATAGCGCTGCAGTCCAAGGTCCAAAAGCAAAGTTTGAAGTTGTTAAAAGAATTGAGCAAGCTAACAAAGAAAAAATTGTTGACTGCTTAATTATTGCTAGAGGCGGAGGTTCTTTAGAAGATCTTTGGGCTTTTAATGAAGAAGTGGTCGCTGAAGCGGTGTTTAGTTCTGCTTTACCGATTATTAGCGCAGTTGGTCATGAGACAGACTTTACAATTTGTGATTTTGTCAGTGACTTAAGAGCGCCGACCCCGACAGCCGCAGCTGAACTTGCGACGCCAAACGATATTGAACTGAAGAATCTGATTGCTTCTTATGAGAAAAACAGCAGATTTTTACTAGTTGGAAGATTTAATGCGGTCCGCATGCGAATTTTAACAGCAGATGAGATTCTTGCGAAGAATTCACCGGTTAAAATATTAGAAAACTTTAAACAAAGATTAGTTAATCTTGAATTGGGATTGAAAAGTAATTTTAATAGTTTGTTAAATTTGAAACAACAAAAATTACTTTTAACAGAAAATCGCTTTAAACTTTTAAGTCCGGAAAATAAGTTAGTTAATTTTAAAGTGCGTTTGAATAAGAGTGATACCGAATTAAAAAGAAATTATTTATCTGTTTTTGAAAATAAAAAAGAAAAATTAATTTTTTTCATGAAAAATCTGGAGAGCCTGAACCCACTTTTTATTTTAGAAAAAGGCTTCAGTGTTGTCGAACACAAAGGCTCAATTATCCGCACAACAGAAAATCTTCAAGTTTCTGATATTGTAAATGTAAAACTTTTTAAGGGTGAATTTACTGCTAAAATCATAAACGTTAAAAAATAGGGAGAAAAACAATGGAAAAATTATCTTTTGAAGAAAAGTTGAAAATGCTTGAAGAAGTCGTTAAAGCATTAGAAAATAAAGATATCAGCCTTGACGAAGCTGTGAAAAAATATCAATTAGGTCAGACTTTAGCCAAAGAGTGTTATGAAATACTTAAAACGCACGAAAGAGTTATAGTTACGGAAGCAGCAGAGTTAAAATAAAACGGAGGGATTTTATGTTTGATATCAAAGATATCGAAAATCCCGAGTTTATCAAAGGATTAAATAACCAAGAAATGAAACAATTAGCGGCGGAAATCCGTGCTTTTTTAATAAAAAATATCGCTAAGACAGGTGGGCATCTGGCTTCTAATCTTGGCGCAGTAGAACTCACTATTGCTTTACACGCCTGTTTTGAAAGTCCTAAAGATATTATAATTTATGATGTGAGTCATCAAAGTTATACGCATAAGATTTTAACCGGCAGAGCCAAAGACTTTGATACTTTAAGAAAATTTGAAGGACTTTCGGGATATTCATCAAGAGCAGAATCAAAACATGATGTTTTTGAGACAGGACATTCATCAACTTCTGTTTCGGATAGGGCCGGCATCCTGGCTACGCATGAAATAAACAAAAGAGAAGATTTTGTAATCTCAATAATCGGTGATGCGGCTTTTGGTAATGGAATGGTATTTGAGGCACTTAATTTTTTAGGTGCTAAAGAATATAAAAAAGGGATTATAATATTAAATGATAATAAAATGGGTATCAGTAAAAATGTCGGATCATTAGCTAAGATGCTTAATCGTCTTCGTAAAAGTCGGGCACTATCGCGCTTTAAGAATTTTTTAGAAACTATTTTTCCAGAATTTATCGTAATGTTTTTAAAATCGATTACTAGAGGACTTAAAGGTTTTATTCAAAAGGCTAATATTTTTGAGGATATGGGTTTTAATTATTTAGGACCAATAGATGGTCATAATATAAAACAATTGATAAAAACAATTAAATTAGCTAAAAAGCATAACAAGCCGGCTGTTATTCATGTAGTGACAACTAAAGGTAAAGGCTTTGAGAAAGCAGAAATGGATATTAATGGTGAATTTCATGGCGTTTCTCCAGATTTTGATATAGAGAAACCAAAAGACAACGTATATATTTCTTATAGCGAAATATTCGCAAGAGCTTTAACAGAACTTTCAAAGACTGAGGAATTATATTGTATTTCATCCGCAATGATCAAAGGTTCAAGACTTGATATATTTGAAGAGCAGTTTCCAGAAAGATTGTTTGATGTTGGTATCGCAGAAGAGCATGCCGCAACTATGGCAGCCGGAATGGCAATTTCTGGTAAAAAAGTTTTTCTATCGTATTATTCTACATTTAGTCAAAGGGCTTATGACCAAATAAATCACGATATTGTTCGTCAGAAACTACCAGTTGTTATTGGTCTTGATCGAGCTGGTATTGTTGGTGAAGATGGCTTTACCCATCAGGGAGTATTTGATTTAGCATTATTTTCGCATCTTGACGATTGCATTATTGCTCATCCGTATACTATTGATGAATGCTTTAGCGTTTTGAAGATGGCATTTAACTCAGATAAACCATTTTTCATTCGCTATGAGCGAGAGTCACTTTTCAGAAATAAAGTTTTAATGGTTTTTGAAGACATTAGTTTTGAATGGAAAAGTCTGACTAAAGGTAAGTCTTTAATCTTAATTTCTTATGGTTCAACCTTAAAAAGATTAACAGAACTTAACAACAAATATCAACTGGATGCACTAATTGTTAATGCTTTATTTATTAAGCCACTTGATGAAGCGATGCTGAGAAGATTATTTGCGCTTAATATACCTGTATTGGTTGTTGAAGAAGTTATTGAAGATGGCAGTTTATATAGTCATATTTTGCGATTTAAGGCCGAAAATAATATTGATAACAAACTACATAGGATGAATTTTAAAACAGGCTATATTGAACACGGAGATAAGGCTAGTTTGTTAAAAAAACATCAACTTGATAACGATTCAATTTATGAAATGATAAAAAAAATCAGTAAAGCACGTAATAGTCTATAAAGATTTAATAAGGGAGGATTTTTATGCTGGAGAAACTGATAATCAAGAATTTTGCGATTATCGCTGATGCACAAGTAAATTTTAAAGAAGGCATGACAGTTCTAACTGGTGAAACAGGGGCCGGAAAATCTTTAATTATCGATTCTATTTGTTTGCTTCTGGGAAGCAGAGCTGAAAGTATTTATATCCGTAATAATTGTGATCATGCTTATATTTCAGGAAGCTTTTTACTTAAAGAAAAAAAACTTTTGGAAATCCTGGATAAATATACGATTCCTGTATCAGAAAGCATTGTGATTGAAAGATTTATCTATCAACAAAATGCAAAAAATAATATCAAAGTTAACGGAGTTTCGGTTTCACTTCAGATTTTAAAGCAGATTAGTTTTTATCTTGCGGACATTCATATTCAAAATGATACTGCCAAGATTCTTTCTAACGATTATTATCTGGAATTAATTGATCGATATGATTATGAGGCAATAAACACCCTTTTTAATAATTATCAATTAGCATTATTTCGCTATCAAGCAGATTTAAAGAAATATAAAGAAATAACTAAAAAGAATGATGACTTGGCCAAAGATCTGGATAATCTTAAATTTGTAATTTCTGAACTTAAAAGCTTTTCTTTAAAAGAGGGCGAAGATAAAGAACTGGAAAGAACAATTAACGGGATGAAAAATTTTGATAAGTTATTTTCTCATTATCAGGAAGCGATCGGTAATTTGGAAAATGAATATTTTAGTTTAAACAATCTTTATAATGCTTACCGTGAAGTGAAAAAAGCCAGTGAGATTGATTCTGAATTGAAACAGGTAGCTGAGTCAACCGAAGCCGCTTATTATAGCCTGGAAGAGGTTTTAATGGCCTTAAAAGATAATCTAAGACGTCTAGAGTATGATCCTAAAGTTCTTGATCAGGCTTTAAGCAGACAAAATGAACTTAATAGTTTAGAAAAAAAATATCGGAAATCACTTCCTGAGTTAATTATTTATCTAGAAGAAAGTGAAGATAATGTCAGCCGCTTTGAAAATTTTGATTTTTATGTAGCTGAACTTAAAGCTAGCGTTGAAAAAAGATTTAAGGATGTAGCAGACAGCGCTAAAAAGTTATCAGTAAAAAGAAAAGAAACGGCACATCTTTTAGAGGGGATGCTAAAAGAGGAATGTCGTTTTCTTGATTTAAGTAATGCTTTATTTAAAATTGATTTTAATAAAGTTGAATTAAATGACTGTTTTGACGGGTCTAAGTTTCAGGAGCACGGAATCGATTCAATTGATATCCTGCTTTCATTAAATGCCGGCGAAGGAATGAAACCTTTAAATAAATCGGCATCAGGCGGTGAGGCAGCCCGCATAATGATGGCTTTTAAAGCCGTCTTTATCAAACGCTTCAAATTTTCAACAGTTGTCTTTGATGAGATTGATCAGGGGCTAAGTGGTTTGCAGGCTTTAAAAATGGCTGAAAAGATGCAGGAGTTGTCAGAATATGCCATGCTTATCACTATATCACATTTACCGCAAGTAGCTTCAGTAGCAGCTAACCAAATCAATATTTTTAAGTATGAAGAAAATGGACGAACATTCTCTAACTTCAGTTATCTTAACGAAGAGGAGCGAATTTTTGAGATAGCTAAAATGATTTCCGGTGAGAAAGTAACACCAGCTGCTATTAATAACGCAAAGGAAATGTTAAATTGGCGAAAAATGACGAAAAAAATGAGTAATTTAGAATAAAAAGAACAAACTAATCTATGGAGACACAACAGGAGGTTAGAAATGAAGAAAATTTTTGTGTCTGTCTTCTTGTTTTTTATTTTATTTCAATCAAAAAATATTTTTGCGCTTGAATTAAATAAAAATACCGATCAGATTTATGCGTCCGGTGACACTATTGGTCTAGATATCAATTTAGGATTAGCTGTTGTCGGTACCTTTGGGGTTAAAGAAGGCAATAAAATTCAACAACCATGGAAAATCGCCGATATCAAGGAAGGTGACAGCATTATTCGTTTCGCAGGTGAAGAAGTCTTAACACAAACAGATTTACAGAAACTTATTGCGGTTGCTAAAAACAATGAAACAAATATCACGATTCAAAGAGATGGCGAAATACTGGAAAAAAGAATCAAAGCTGCTAAAAAAACAGATGGAACTTATTCATTGGGCTTATATATTCGCGATAAAGTCCTTGGGATCGGAACACTGACTTATGTTATTCCCGGAGAAAATATCTATGGTTCATTAGGTCATAGTGTTAAAAGTCCTGAAATTAAAGGTGGCTCATTAAAAGAAGCAATTGTGACAGAGATTAAGAAAGCTGATTTCGGTCGTGTTGGCGAAAAGAATGCTGAAATCAAAAAAACTATCTTAGGGACGATTGAAAAAAATACGGAAACCGGTGTTCACGGAAAAATAAATAATGAAAGCTATACTTTTAATAGTTTGCGTCCATTATTAGTTGAAACCAGAGATAGAGTTAAGCCGGGTAAAGCAACAATTCTGACTTGTATTGACGGAAAAAATGTTGAAGAATTCAAAATTGAGATAGTAGAAGCCTATACACAAGCCAGAAAAGATGTTAAAGGTATGAAAATCAAAGTAACAGACGAAAGATTAATCGAAAAAACTGGCGGAATTATTCAAGGTATGTCAGGAAGCCCGATTATTCAAAATGGACGACTTGTTGGCGCTGTCACCCATGTTTTAATTAATAATCCTTTAGAAGGATATGCGATTTATATTGAGTGGATGCTGGAAGACATGGGCGTTTACGTCAAATAGACAAAATTCTACAAATCAAGAAATAATTTAGATAAATTTTTGTCGAATTATCTTAATTGAAGAGCATCAATTGTAACATAAACGAAGAAGAACTTATTAAATATTGTAAAATCATCCAAATTGTTTTATCATTATTCTGCTGACAAACAAATAAAAATAAGAAATTTGGAGAGATTGAAATGATAAAAGCTATAATTGCCGATGATAACAAAGAATTAGTGATGATGATCACAGAATATCTAAATGTGCAGGATGAGATTGAAGTTGTGGACACTTTCAGTTCCGGAAAAACTCTTCTTAAATATTTAGAAACGGAAAAATTAGATTTACTATTATTAGATATTTTTATGCCGGAAACAGATGGAGTAATGGTTTTAGAAGCGCTTAGAGATAATCCTGAAAAATACAAAAGACCTGATAAAATAATTATGCTTACCGCTTTTAATAATGAATCACTAATGCTTAAAAGTGCTGAATTAAATGTTGATTATTTTATCCTTAAGCCTTTTGAATTTACAAGTTTACTGAGAATTGTTAATGGCCTTTTTCAACCAACTGTTAAAAAGACTATTACAAATATGGCTTACACATCAATTGGCATTGATATTGATCAAGAAATAACATCAATTTTACATGAAATCGGTGTGCCAGCTCATATTAAAGGTTATTTATATCTACGTGAAGGTATTACAATGATTTATAATGATATTGAAATATTGGGTTCAATCACTAAAATTCTTTATCCACTGGTTGCTAAAAAGTTTAAAACAACTTCATCACGTGTTGAGCGAGCAATCAGACATGCCATTGAAGTAGCTTGGAACAGGGGTAATGTCGATACTATCAGTCAGATTTTCAGTTATACAATAAGTTATAACAAATCGAAGCCAACTAATAGTGAATTCTTAGCGATGTTAGCGGATAAGCTACGCCTAAAGCATAAAATTAAAGCTTAAAAAACTGAACTAAAAAGCCAAGGGAGATCATCAGAAACGGTGGTCTTTTCTTTCGCAAAAAAAATCATGAATTGACAAAACCTAAAAAAAAGAGTATAATAATAAATTAAATACACTGTAATCAGGGAGATGTTTATGAGAACCAAGATAAAACAAGCAGTAATATTTGTATTAGCAATGGCTGGGATTTTGTCGCTTTCCGGTTGTATTAATGACTATGATAACTTGTTAGAATTCATAAGCGCAGAATGGCGCTGGTGGAATATATTATTGGCTATCTTACTTGTCTTATTAATAATTTTTACTGTTCTTTTGATTGATACTTTGCTTAGAAGTGGCAAACGATTAGTTGAAAAAGTTATTGTTCAAACTCACTCTTCTGATGAAAAATTAGAAGATGCGATAAATAAAGTAACGGAAGAAACATTACATAGAAGTATACTTGAGATGGATGCTAAATACAATGACTGCAAAATTCCCCTAGGAAAAAGTTTTGATTTTTCTATTGATGAAATTGATCAATATATTGCCAGTAAGAAAAACTTTGAAAAAGTAGAAGCTAGCGGTAAGAAACCTACTAGCTATAAAATTAAAGATGGCAAGTCATTTACTTTGTTAATTGACTTAGGCAATGGTAAATATAAAATAACTTTAAAGTGTGGTCCCGCCTATGGTGCAAAGTTAATGGAACATTTTAAAGATGCAGTTAGTGTTTCTAAATTTCCTTATGGATTTATTTGGTTTTCTGTTTCTAACGAAATAAAAGAACCTTCTTTAGAACTGATTAAACAATTAATTGATATATCTTATGAGATTGCGAAAATCGGACATTAAGTTCGGTTAGTCTATAATCTCTTATAAAGAAAAGAAGCGCAATGCTTCTTTAAAGCGAATTTATTTCGTTTTTGTTCTTCTTTAGGAAATTCTATTTGAAATTCATATCCAGAAAAACAAGAAAAAACTTATATTGATAAATAAGCTGATTTATTTAGTTAGACAAACAAGTTATTTCAATTTCTTTTTATTGTAAATATCAATAGGCACAAGCCGATCTTTATTACAGTTAGAACAATAAGCAACAGGATAATCAGGAAAACCAATGTCATCCCATGATTCCTCTACAATCTCCAAATCAAGAGTTTCTTCATAATCACATTTTAAACACTTAAAAGTAATAGTTTCTTCGAAAATGTCGCGGCTGACAAACGCATCGACTAAAAACCTGACGGAAGAGGAGAGTTTGTCATAATTCTTTGGGACATCTAATTGAGGCTCAATATAAGGATGAAGTTCACAAAGGCGGTCAGCCTCTAAAAAATCATCTTTATCCAAAGCCTTATCTAAAGCATCATCAAGAGCTGCTCTTTCTTCATGTGTCAGGCCATCATCAACAGGTAAATATTCTAATTCAAAATCAAGATCATCGAAAGTGTAAAATTCGATGGCTCTGATCATTTTTTCCTCTTTGGATAAGAGTCTTTTATTAGTCTTGAAAGGTTTATGCATTTAAGGTAATCCTCCTTTAGGATAGTAAGATAAACGGACGTTAAGACGCATTTTATTTCCGCAAAAACAAAGAAGCGGATCGTAATGAAATTCTTTTTGAAGAAACTTAATCCACAGAGTATTGGATTTTTTGAAAGATAAGTGTTTGACAGAGTAAAGAGAATTGACATTATCTAAAGATTTAGTGGTTTTGTTGGAATAGAAGCCAAAATATCTGACCATGTGGAAGTTTTTATCAGGAATATGCATTAAGAGACGAAACATAAATTCAAAGACATGATAAGTGGTATATTGTGTTCCGGATTTAAAGGGCTCTTCTAAATGATCATCTTCGTGGGGATGATAATAGAAAGTAATTTCATGTTTAAGATAATCAATATTAGTGATTCTGGATTCTTTTAAAGCAGGATGAGAAACATATCTGGCAATATAGTCGGTCATTTTTTTAATTTGAATTTTTGAATTTTGTTTAGGCTTAGGACCATGATTATAAAAACCATTTGGATATTTTTTATATAAAGAGCATTTTAAGTTATAAAATTTTTTACATTCAAAAGGCGCATGGACTTTAAAGTAAGAGTAGAAATTATTAAGAAGTTGTTTCATGAAAGATTTTCTTAAAGTTTCGTAATTAAAGTGTTTATAGAATTTGATATTATTAAGTTTATCCATAACGGCTTCAGCGATTAAGATGTGAAGATGAGGATTATCTTTTAAATCACGACCGAAAGTGTGAAGGAAAGCGACATAACCAAAAGATCTTTTATATTTTATAGCGATTTTAGACTTACCTTTTAAGAGATAGTTGAAGGCTTCATCACAGGATTGAAATAAGATGTCGTAAAGGTCACGATACCTTCTGAAATATTTTCTTAGTTGAGAAGCAATGGTAAGGACAAATTGTCTGTGAGGATAATTGATACAGACTTTTGAAATAGCAAGAGAACGTTGTTCACGATATTTATTACCACAAGAAGGGCAGAAACGGGATTTACAGGAAAAGCCCTGCCAGTGGATATTATCACAGGCAGTACATTCAAAAAACAGATAACCATTTTTTAAATCTTTACAGCCAATAAACTTATCGACGTTAGTGATGATGGAGTTTCTCAGAGGATAATTATGTTTTAGACACCAGACTTTAAAAGGTTTCCAGTAAGTTATGAAGATTTGTTTTATTTTATCATGATGAGGTCTTTTAAAAGGAAGATTCTTAATAAGTTTAAGTTGGTTATCGTAGCGGATTTACCAGCTAATGAAGCCTTTAATAAAGTAATATCGTGGGATAAATCAAAATTGCTTATCATAAAAATAACACCGATGAAAAGTATAACATATCTTTAGGAAAAAGAAAAGGGACTTTATGTCCCGAAATGAATAGGTACTATTCAATTTTTTAAAGAGTTAAATACGTCTAAAATTTTTGTTTAGATTGATTTTGCTCTTTTTATTTTAAAGTGTTTTTAAGCAAAGAAAAACAGTGATCTAAATCACTGTTAACTGTAAGATTAAGAATTATCCACGGATAAGGCCGATAAACATATGAATCAATAAAATCAAAGGTAAGACAAGAAAGGCAGCTGCCATAATAATCAGAATTATTTTAGCAGGTATACTTTTTGTCGGATTCTTGAAATGTTTTTTCTCTTTTTTCTCTTCGTCTTTTTTCAACGGAGTATTCTTTTTATTCCTAGAATTACTCTTTGCCATAAAACACCTCTACATATAATGATGAAAATATTATATAATATTATCAGCAAAAAAGGAAGTGTTTTATGCAAAAAAAGTACAAAATTCTCTTTCATATCGATCTTGACGCCTTTTTTTGTGCTGTTCAGGAGATAAGATATCCCTTTTTACGCGGAAAAGCTTTTGCGATTGGCAGAGAAAAATCCAGAGGCGTAATCGCTACTGCCAGTTACGCTGCCCGTAAATATGGCTTAAAAAGCGCAATGCCAGTACATGAAGCAATCCGTCGTTGTCCAAAAGTAATTCTTGTTTCCGGTGGTGGTGATTTATATGCTTTTTACTCAAATAAATTCAAAGAAT
>Ga0123355_10010863_pt1 | contig 14005 bp, 9 predicted proteins | sample TergutEmb28metaG_3_FD_89872 | JGI IMG/M metagenome (GOLD analysis project Ga0123355, IMG submission 89872) | Embiratermes neotenicus P1 segment gut microbial communities from Petit-Saut dam, French Guiana - Emb289 P1 | ecosystem: Host-associated > Arthropoda: Insects > Digestive system > Gut ... | reverse complement strand
TTTGGAAAAAATTTTCCCTAAAAAGATTGAAAAAGCCCCCTTTTTTTTTTTTTTTGTTTTTGGTTTTGGTATTTTTTTTTTTTTTTATATATATATATAAATATAAATATATTTTTTTTTTTTTTTTTTTTTTATATTTTTTTTGTATAGATAATATATATATATATATATATATATATATATATATATATATATATATTGCAAGTTTCTTTTCAGATTTCACTTGAAAGGGACCAAGTGAATCACACAGAAATTCCCTGCCTTAAGGCAGGCACATACCAAAAAGCAGTAGACCGCTGAGATCTTTCATTACTATGTACGTGAATGTGGGATTTGTGGTGGACAAAGTGGCTTGTGGCAGGCTTTTCTCAGGTTACTGCGGCGTCCCCTTCCAGTCTTCACTCCACCAGCACTTCGATTTGTCTAGCACTTCCCACGCGACACTAAAAAGTCGAGACCATTCCGGAATTTATCATTAGGCCAATCGTTACCGGAATTTCTCACACGACACAGCACTTTGATTAAATAAAAGCAAAGAAACCCTCTATTTGATCGGCCCTTTTTGAAGCACGCATAAAATTGAATAAGTAGAGCTCATGACTTTCTGTTCTCAGTTGCAGTCATTTCTTCTATCCTTCCTTCTCTTACTGCCCAGATGTACTTTCCGTGTCCCTTACAGTACGCCTGTTTAAGAGGCCAGGTTTGGCTGAACAGTACTGTCCTATTACCTTCCTGTCCTTAACCTCCTAAGAAATTTGTACTTTCTGATCAGTGCTCGTACATATTAAACATACGAGAAATCAACCCACCCTAAATAAATAACATAAAAGGAAATTGCATTAAAATATAGATTAGGAATGGCGTGCTAAGTATAGCAATCAGCTTCTAGCTGGAAAATCCATTGTTCGAATCCCGGGAAGGACATTTTTCAGTTCTCCGAAACGTCCAGAACGGTTCTGGGTACCACCCAACCTCCTACTCAGTGGACACCCGGGGGCCTCAATCGGGATTAAAGCAGCCGGGTCGTGAATTCGACCACTCACCTACATCTAGTGCCAAGGTTAAGACTGGGTGACGCTAGACTTGTACTAGACAAATGTGCCGTCACGGCATTGACAAGGACAACTGTAAATATTTTTTGCATTTAAATTAATTCCAGTGACGACTGTGACATTTCTTCGACGACATAAAGTAATTATATTGCCATGACTTGGTCTGTAGGGATGAAATGATACTTTCTGTAAACTACATGCATTTGTTAAATACTAAAGTACGTTTCGTTACTAAGAATTAAGATCGGCCCATGTCTCCGTCTTCTTACATTAGTGAGATTTGCATGGCACAAGCTGCATTGGTTAAATCCCGCTGACTTGATTGCTCTGAAATTATACAGTGAGTTATATTAAACATAAAATATAATTAATGTTAAAATGTCGTTATACCGCTATGACTCTGACTTACTGAAATACAGTAAATAATAGCAAATCATCACACCAGACAAACCTATAGATCTGTTTCTTTTGTTAGGTTGTGAAGTTTCGTGCACACCAAATGTTACGGTTGTATCCGATAAATGTAATGCCAGACGTAATGAATATCGCCACAGATTTTTCCCTAATTTAAATGGTCAGTTTTCTAGAAAAAATATAATTTCTCTAACGTCGTGTTTATATCTTATTTTAATAAAGTCGTAACATTTCTGAATTAAATATTGTACATTTTCTATACAATCACCTTACACACACACAAGCTTATTCCAAGCACAGTGTAGGAGCAGTAAACCCAATTGTGAAATTAGTTGGGAATAAAAGTGTTTGGTAAAATTTCCTTTACATAATAAATAATGGATAAATTGCCAGGACGGTGACATTTTAATTAGGCGGTGATATTTCTTTTACTGCATGCTGCGGTTTCTTAAGTTATTTAATGAAATTTCCTGCGTGTCAGATTTACTGGCTATGGTCAAAAAAGTTTTTTTTGCGTAATGTCAATTTTACCATGAATTGAAGAGATATATTTCATATTCTACACTACATACTCATATAGAAAGTTAGTAAACTATCAAGCATTAATACACAACTGGATTGCATTAAATTTCAAGACTGTCCTCGTTGGGAAAAAAATTCTGTGGTTTGATCTTTACAAGTTTATTAACTGAATGATGCAGGAAATTAGCCTAGCAGACCTATCCAGATTTCATATATGCGTAAAACAGAGCTTATAGCAACGGTTGTGATCCGGCTTATATTAACTAAGTGGTGCAGTACTGACTGGGGACAAAATAATTGAAGTTGTTCTGCAGCATTGTCTTGACGCTACCTGTTATCTGCTATATGAAGCCTTACTGTATAGTCACCGAAGTTTTGCGGTAGCGTGCTGTCCTACTATTCAAGATAGCCCAGGAAGAGCAGGCAGCTTGCAAGTAATGGGTAATAGACAGGGAAAGAGCAGGATGGGTGAGTGGACTAAAGCTTCAGTGGGAGACTTGGTACTTTACAATGGGTTTTAGCTTACGAATAGCGCGCAGGGAGATGACAAGACTTGACAAAAAGATCTTGAGGGAGATAAAGGGATGTGAGAGAAATGTGGATGTGAGCTATGAGGACTGGGGTGAGTAGAAATGAAGCCAAATGTAGAACAGGAAGGAGGAGACAAGCCTATTCGGAACAGTCACTGCGTCGTCATTGTTTATGTGGGTAATTACGTGATGTTAAACGACAGTATCAGCGACGGACCGATGTGTGCAAGTGGCCTTTCGAGGTCTTCAATTGTCAAGGTTTTCTTGATACAGTTCTGAGTAATACAAGTTGTGCCTGTAAGTTTTGTTTTCGGCTAGGCAAGAGTTGCGATTCCGCTATTTTGCTTTGCGATTGAAACCCGCGATTTTTTTTACCACTTAGACATGGTTCGAAACAAACAAGGACGCGGTACAAAGATAAACACTAACAAGTGCAAATATTGGAAGCCAGTAGTACGCAACACGTTTGCCTGCTATGACTGAATACGGCTTAGTCTTGTTTTGTTGTGGAGTACAAGCAGGAAAAGTTATTCTTGGAGTTAAGTCTTCTGGGCTATTACGTTCAGGAGCAACGTTAGTGATTCTGGACGGTCTTTCGAAACGGCTGGTTTCAGGAACCATGCTACTCGTCGTAAACAATCAGAAGATTTCAGTCTTCAACTTCAGTGCTGTGGAAACCTCATATGTCGCAAATTCACTCATGTGCATTGAATGAACTATGGCAGTGGATTATTCTTGGCTACGTTCATTATTTCCAGTGCTTGCAGAATTCCCTGTTGTTCTTGAAAGAATGACACAGTAATGGCATATTTTTACATATTATGACAAACACGAGACTGTTACAAAGACTAACTGTAAGCAGAAAACAGCTGGCAATTAGCTGGAAATAATATTACGCCTATCAACAACGCTTACTCCTCCCTCCATGGAAACCAACGAATGTCTCTGTGAATTTGGAAAAATGTTCGCTTTCTTCGGTTTTTATAAAACAGGCATCTATAATAGTCCATAGCGTCCGGTTTATAAAATTTACTGAAATTTAATTCACTTCTCATACAACTGTTATGGCAATTTAGTCTATCCTTCGCTTAGTTCAGTGGGCTTTTGAAATATGATAACTGTGGTATCACTATTAATTATACCGTTCGGAATTACATATGGACATAACAGCCGGATAACATGAAAGCAATAAATTGTGTGAATTTTATATTTACACCTATTCTAAATACTGCACTTACACCCGCAGTTTGAAAACTGGAATAAAAAACCAAATTTCATATTTCAGCCAAATATAAACACATACTCTTACTTATTTCACGGTGATTTATCCCATAATAAGTCATTTGGGCTTTGTAAGGGAAATCCAAGCAATCGTGGTTACGTTCTGTAACAAATATTCTGGTAGCATACCCTTACAAACCCTACCCCTGTACGGTACACTGATTCTCTTAATTTCACTGCCATTACTCATCGTTTCAAGCATATCTCGCTTTATATAAAATCGTGGCATCTCCTTCTGTGTTCTGAAGTTGCCGATTTTGGAAGGTTTCACCACGACTGTTCTGTAGTTTCTGCATAAATTTTAACCTCAATTGCAGCTAAATACTGAACCCATATTATCTTCCCCGTTGTCATTCGTCTGGATAATGTTACGAAAAGTTTGTTGTGTATCCCGCTATAATCTCCAATTCAAATTACTTCGTCTCTGGGAATAAATTTGCTGTTAAACACGTATGAAAATTGTACTGACATTCCGCAAAATTCTGAATGTTAGTTTTTATGACAGTGATTTTACATGTTATCTATACGGTTCTGCCACTTACTCAGAGATAGGCTGAAAATATAAGTATTCCCTGCTTTGTTCATTGGTTCGCTAAAGGAGAAGGTTTGTACACTTCTGAACAAGTATATGACGTAGAAAGAAATTTGTACAATATGAAAGTTCTGGGCAATCATCAATGTGTAAAATAAGCAATAAAAATTAAAATAATATGTATCATTTTCAGTTGGAAGCAAGTTAACACGTTTTGTGGACTGTATGTGATTAAGGACAGAGTTCATTTGACGATTTTTGTGGTGATTGCGAAGAAGCCTTGCATTTCATAACAGCCAAAAGAGTAAAAAGTCCTATTGTTTCCAAGTAATGGGATGGGCTTATGATTTAAAAGCGACTGAAGAAGCTGGAGGGTCGTGGAGTGATGGATTGGGCGGGTGGTTGAGTGAGTGGTTTTGTGTGTGAGCAAGCTAGTTGGGCAGTCAGATAGGTAAGAACAGTTTAAGATGCATAACCACCTGTAATTTTTGTCTGGTACTTACGTATTGTCACGTCATATATCATTAGAACACCTTACTCTCACGACGAAGGAAATGTTAAGCTTCTGTCCTCCCTATAATAGCCCAAACCAAACTAACACGCAGGTTCATATAAGAGCGTACTGCTTTCTACAGATCATTTATAAGTTCCAAGCAGATCTGTAAGCTGTAACACTCTAATTCGTGGTACGAATATGTCTTCGTGAGGAACTGCATGTCGATAACACACAGTACGCAGACCGACATACTACATGTAGGAAGTGCCGCAAAGGACAGTTTGATGGAATGGCTGAAGAGAAGATGGCAGTTATACATATAAATATAACCACTGGACAAGAAGTACAAGAATTCGAAATGGAAGTTTGAATTTCTATTTAGCAACCGAAAAAAAACACGAGGAAACGTATTCCACGAGGAAGAAAGGGAAAATTATGTTATATTTCTAGGAGAAATCCGGAAGTTTTAGTCATTTTCCCTTTTAACGTTCCTTTATGTTTAACCTCTGCATTTAGTACAGATTAATTTAAATGAGGAGAGGATTAGGTTTCGGCAGTTCTTCACTGCGCGACATTATCTCCTTCAGTCAAGTAAGGTAGCACAAAGGATGTACAAAATTGAATTAAAACTTTGAAAGAGTAAATCGCGATTAAAACTTGTCAAGAAGTTTGCTACTCTTTCCTTCGATATTACGCAGGCTCTTTGCCTTGAAAAGGAAATCATTTTCATCAAAACACAACTTTTCTTTGTAGTAGGAATCACGTTAATCTAAAGAGTCAGACGTCAGGAATATGAGTAGATGTACTCGATTTAAAAACTACTTCGAATTACATTTGATCCTTATTTTAGGAGTGCTTACGAGAAGATACGTCTGGTATGTGTATCATTCGGTCCACAAATGTGGTCCTGTTTAATGAACCCACCATTTTTTCTGAGCACACATCATGTTACAGATACTCGTTTTGGATCTCGAAACATAGGCGCCCCTATCTGAAATTTGTTATGGCTAGAATATAGATTCCTAACTGTAGATCTGCGCGTCTGTAACTAACTAACCCCATGGAGCAGAGTCTTTTCTGAGAAGCTGACAAGTCCTCTGATGGTCAAGAAGCTCCCCCCGATTTGTGGAGTCCGAAGGTTCATTATCGCATTCACAAGCGCCCTCCACCTGAACCCTATCTTTGAACACTGCGAACGTGTAAATGTAAATATTGTTTTAATTTGTTAGATGTTCATGCTTTACTAATAATAAATCCAAAAGAAGACATTTCGCTATTTAACTCTCATTTCTCTGAATTTTTACTGGAAGCAAAATAAGCTACTATTAATACTTCAGAAACTAGACTGGGTAATAATTATAAACAAAGAGTACAGGATTTAAGTAAGCAGTACATTGAACTCAAGAGAACATTAGGAGGTTCCTATACATCTATACTGGAAAAGAATGAAATAATTTGGAAATAAAGGAAAAAAGAATGAAAGAATTTGGAAAGAAAGAAAGACCAATAGAGAGTAATCACAAAGATATTTAGGATGCTTGTCTTGTCTTGGTCCCACTTTTCTGAACACTGAGTTGTGTGAGCTTTAGGTTATGTTAGTTAGAGGAAATTTAATTCTCAGTAGGGAGATATGATAACTATGGGCGATATAAGGCCCATTAATCTCCTACTTATACTGGCTGTATTAAAAATATTGCCTCCTTCTCAGTCTGAGTTGGCTGTGCTAGTGTTGCGACGCATTGCCTTGTTGTTAAGGGAAGTTGTTTTTGGGTCTTTTAAAGTAAAAATGTTGTAATTAATGAAGAAACACGGTATGGATGTGGAGTTAAATACGGGAAACCTGATGGTAGGTCAGTTGTAGCGGCTACAACGCAAAGATTTTGCCTTCTTGCTTTCAGAATTAGCATTTACTACACGCTGAATCTCTTCAATAAACTTCCCTGACGCGGGATCTTAAAATAGGCATTGATGTTTACGCTACAAATCTTGTATTACTTATAATTCTCAGACTTGGGTTTTTAAAATAGGCAGTGATATTACCTCTACACAGCTTGTATTAATTATACTTCCCAGACTCGGGATCTGAAAATAGGCATTGATATTTCCACTACACAGCTTGTATTTATTATACATTCCTGTCTCGGGAACATAAAATATCTAGTGGCGTTGTTTCCACAGTAAGTGTCACAGTTACTTATACTGTCACGAGCCAGTCGTCTTTTATTCCGGTAGTCACTTTTCCTACATACCATATAGAGTATAATAAATATTTTTCAAAGACAGGGTCATTAGAGCTCCTTCTTTGTAAGAAATACGCACCGTTTAAAGGTAAACGAGACGTTTCGTAGTGTACACATTACCCCTACTGTACCTGTTCCCATTCCTAGTCATTGCATTCTCTGTGTGCTAGATTGTATGACATTTGTGTAGGATTGTCTATGTGACTTGCCAATATGGACACGTCATGTGAAGAGCGATATAGCTTATGGATGATTGAACATATGGGATTATCACAAAGGTACCGATTGTAGGATGAATAAGGGCTTTAATTAGCTTCCTCTGTCCGTCCACATACCTTATTATCATAGCAGCCTCAATTTGTGTAGTAGATATCATAAGCAGACGCACACAGTCATCATTTGCGTTTATGTGCTCTGAGGGCAGTTTCATTTATGTAACAGGAAACTAAGTGGAGTGGTACATCGCTCGCAAATTGGTTTCATTCGCTTACATTGTGCGTTGTAAATCACATGGTCTGTAAAATGTATGAATAGATGGAACTTCCCTTTCAAAGCGTAGGATTTCATTAGGCCTATGTACGAGTTTACTTTTTATGTCTCTATTACGCGAAATGATAAAATGGACCTACAATGAGATTGCGAAATTTGAGGCTCTCACAGCGGTATTGAGAATCTCATGTCTGACGGTTTGCTGGTACGCGAGTTTTATCTGGGAAACAAGCGAACGCTTATCTATACAATTTTGGGTCTCTTTGTGTATTAAATATTGGTTTGAATCGTTCTATATAGTCGATGTTCTAAGGCGTGTATTCTGTTTCAGCGCTAGAAAACCAGAACCGTAGTTACGAATTCACCTCTGCAATATATGTATTGTACGTTTGCGATTCTTCAGTGTTGGTATTACCTTTTCAGATGGGCCTACTACCCTTCCAAAAAGTCCTATAACATATCTATACAAAGAATTCTGAAACCCTGAAAAAGAGAGAGCCTGGACCATGTTCGCCTGCAGCGCTATTCAGAGAGGTATACCAGAGTGACACAACACAGATTTTATATGAAATTTAAATCGGGTTTTATCGATTATTTAAAATGTTTTTCACTGCTCTGTAAAAAAACTATACCTTATTGCAATGTACAGCTGAAGAAGAACAGAACTAATATAACTAAGTATGCCTTCTATGCCTTTAGGTGCACAGGTAAAACGCTTTAAACCCCAGATGCTGAAGTGTTAGACATATTGAAGGTCGTGACAAATTTGAAGAGATTGCTACTCGTTGTAACAGATGGGAAGGTCATGTAGAAAAATGGGTAAACATATGAGCGAACGTAACATGGAAATACATACCTTCAGTCCGTCCGTTGGTAGGAAGACTACCGAGACCCTGTAAGTAGGAGGATGTGGTCGGCGGTGGCTTCAACATACTTGACTTCAGAGAAAAGGAAACGTTACATGGGAACTAGCATTTCTGCGGATAGGAGCATAATCCAATTAGGAAAGTGAACGGATCGAGAATTTCATTATTTATGGAATAACAATAAAATTTCAAAATTAAACGCTTAAACCGCGAAAGCGACTGCTGAGCTATATGGCCTTATCTTCATTCGGGTGCCCCAAGCATGACCAGCGGGATACGTGTGAAACATGCTCCAGTTTGAAGTTTCTCAGAATACAGATTTTCATACGAAGTGTAATGTGGGAGAAGCAGTTATGCTGAGGTGAATGAGAATCGATTTAAACAAGTTGAATATCAATCGTAAGCCTTTCCAAGAGCTCGAGTAATTGAGGATTATAAGTCCTCTGCTTCTTTTTAAAGGGCCGAGGAATACGGGGAAGGCTTGGAGAAGTGGTTTTAGCAAACTTGAAATAGAAGGGCCAGGGAGAAGGGGTTCAGAGTTTGAAGATGTTTTACTTGAGGGAATTATCGGGACGAGGAGGGAGGTTGACTAAGAAGACGTGAGCTAGGATTGGGAAGGGGGAGAGGAGATCATGAGGGGAATTCCAAATACCACAACCCATCAGCTAAAGTGAAAAACTGGAAGGCTCATTTCAGAGGAAAGAAGCAATTTCCTAGAATATCTTTGTTGCTGCTAAAATTTAATTACATTCTGATCGACAGAAATAAAAACTTTCATTTCCTCTCTGTAACTGAGAGCAACAGGGTCACAACTCCACTTTAGATCGCCTTTCAACGTCTAATTCACAACAGAATGACGTCCAACATTACTAATAATAAATCTCAGCACAGGACCAACTCCCGGTCTATTTCCACTAAATAAACCTCCTTATAAGTTATTTTCATAATTTTTATTCTATCCCCCTATTAAATTTTAGGTCTTGCAACTGCCTGTTTCTGGAGAGTTGTTCCTATAAATTTCTACAAATATTTTGTGTCTTATCCATAAAATTGCCTGTTACCTTATTTTTACTCCCTCAACAATATTAACATGCAAAGTTCTTAAACTGCGAAATTCCTTTCTTCTTGTATATACGTGTAATATCCTAAATTTGTCGCCTCATTCACCTTATGTTAGTACATATATTTTCCTGAAAAAAAAAATCTTCTCGAACATTTGTAATTTATAAATCCCTTTCCGAACCCATGCAATAGAAGTAGTAAAAGTGTTTGTACCATCCTTGGTATTTTGTAAAACACGCGGTATGGTGACTTAAGTGAAGTAGTAATTATTAATATGTACCGGAGTGATTGTTGCCTTAATTTCATAATGATTATATGTTCTGCACGTGTAAATTTGTATTTTAAAAATATTTTGAATAATATGTTATGTCGTACGCAGTATCAAATTTCATAACTATGCTACTTGTGTATGGGTTTATAAGATACTATTATACTTTGAAAAGTTACAACAAATATTTAAAGATACTATGAAAACATACAAGCTAACGACAAAACGAAATACTGTTCCTCCTTTTATTAAACAGAAAATAAGTAATTAATTTGTCTAATAAAGAAACGCCTGAAAAATTGTACTTGCCAACTTATATCATGTGGTAAATTGTTGTTTTGTTGGAACAACACTATAGTACGCAAAATAGGAGTGTATGAATTGAAAAGTATCCGGAGATATCGCCATACCGCATTTTGCAAGCGATTCATATTTAAGAGCTTCAGAACGGATGGTATGTGGAGCTCCAGAATTAATTAACCATAGGAGAGAGCAATCTATGAAAACCAGGCGTCCATCACAGTATACATATTTATAACTATCAAGCCTCCAACTACAAATAAAATATTCATACTGCTTTCAAATGTCAGTTGTATTATAGATAAGGTAATGACTAAAAACTGAGGTAGAATGGCAGAATCATTTGTCAGCCGACACAGGTGTAAGACCATTATGATTTGGCCGTAGGAACGAGCAGCTCTGCTTTGTAAAACCAGTTTTAAATATCCCAGATTTATTTTTTATCAGGGTAAAACTCTTTCAGTTTCGGACCTGATTTGCTTGTTTAAAAGTATTAATCTCCCTCATACGAGAAAGTATGCAGGGATAAGTTGTCTAATAATGTTAAAGAAAATAATCGATATTTGCTTGAAAGTAAAATGTATAAATGGTTTATATTTTACTGTAGAACTGCCGAGTTGTGATGCTAATGTGCATACAAGTATCATTACCACTGCCCTTTATAAGGGTCAGTAAGTACATATAGTGCAACAGGAGGTATCCAAAGCTGTTTCCTGTTTCTATTCAAGGTATAGCCTCAAGAATATTGCTTTAGTTTGCTGCATTTTCAACATACAACAAACTATTCATGAAACATTTTCAGGCGCAGCTCAGCAGCAAAACATTTTTTTATGCGGGAAACACAGGAAATGAAATATTTGTGTAACATTACTTAACTATATACTGCATTCGGTTGCAACTTACAGTAACCTTTTCGCTATGCGTTTTGCCACAGCATGGGCTTCAAATTACTTATTTGGTGGGTTGTAAATTATTAAAATCACTGACTACTTTAATTTAAATTTATAGTGAAATTAAATTTAAATTAAAGTAAATTCGAATTAAGACATATGTTAGTGAAATAATACACAGGAAACCACGTAAGACGTAGCTTAACCACAATGTATCTTCTATAATTTGTCATATAGGCAGAGGAAATAAAAATAAAAATTAAATGGAAATGAAATTGTACACAAATTACTTGAACGTATATTACAAAAGAACTCTTTATTAATCTGCATCTTTTTAGGCGCGCTCTTAAAATTGCGAAAAGCGACTGTTAGATTTCTTGTATCTGTCTGCCTGTCCGTCCGTCCGCATGAAACAACTCTGCTCCCACTAAACGGATTTTTATCAAATTTGGTATTTGGATATTTTTCGAAAATTTGTCGATAAATTCAACTTCCATTCAAATATGACAAGGATGACAGGTACTTTTCATGAACACCAATATACGTGCATTCGTCATCATATCTCGCCAAATTTGTCTTAGAATGAAAATTGTTTCAGACTTATTTGTAGAGAAAATCAAAACACGCATTTTTTGTTCTGTAACGTTTTTCCGAAAATCTTGCAGTTTATGAGATAATGTGGAAAAATATGGTGTAGTCGGACAGGCCACGGATGAGAGTATGGCGCATGCGTATTGCATGCTGAATAACTTAGGCTAAAGACACACTGTCATAATAGGCATATTTACTGATTTTCCACTACAACAGTGGTTGCACGAATACGCCTTAATGTTACGTTGCCTGTCTTATTTTCCCTGATGTTCAGTTAGTGGGACACAAATGTGTTGTTCTGGAAGTGATCTCACTATGCAGAGTCGTATTTATTTTTCCTTGTACGAATGTTTCTTTAAGTAATCACCTCTCTCATATATCCTTGGAAAGAGAATTTGGATACGACTTTCTTGAAGTTAGACATTATCACTGACCACGACGTACCAGAGTATTGATACAACTTTCATGACGACTCAGTACGAAATTTAAGGGAAATTTAACACTTTCGGAGAATAACCGTGTGAGAGGACGAACAGACTGACAGGAAGAAAGTACTGTCTCATGGGCCTATAAGTTCATTTTATTCGTTGTGTGCGCTTAATGAATAAAGACAATAGTAAATTCTGATCTGAGTATTTTGTCGTGGCATCTGAAAATTATTACGGGTCTTTAGAAACCTGTCTCCAAACTGGAGACGCACTGTTGAAAGGCATATTTTGTGTTAAAGTTAGAGTGGTTTGTTTACGTCGCTCTGTACCGCGGCTTATCGGTGTTAGAGCAATGTTTAAGTGTACAACAACACGTAGGCAGCTTGAAGCTGAGGTAGGCTTACGTTTAATTTCAGACTTCCATCTGTGCTGAATGTTTATAAATAAGAAACCGTGCTTATAAATGAAAACGTGTAGTGACAGGGCTGGAAAGGGAAGTAAAACACAACGGTACACCGTAATGAAGATTTAATGCCAGTAGCAAGTGTTTAATCCCCATCACAACGCGAAGCGTGCTAGGTATATGCTGATATAGGTTGAATTACTTGCACTTTAGTGTGGTTTAGAATAGTCGAGTCAGAGGCTCGCTGTCAAAACGACGAGGCTGTCTCTCCCGCCAGAGACTGTGCCTTTCCTCTTGACCACTACGAATGTGCAGGAAAACCCCAGAGTCAATGCAGTCTTCTATGAAATGGATATCGGGAAATTTTCCCAAGAGATAAGAGGAGCCGGGGCGTAGACTGGAGAAAGCATCTCCATGTGGTGTCGAAGTTTCCAGTGCCTGGGGCTTGTATGTAAGTATGATCGTGAGTAAGAAATGCATGCGTTATTTTGGGTGGAATATCTGTAGAGGAGGAACGGGTGGTAGACCAAAACGTAAATGTGAGGATAATGTTGAAATGCATTTAGATTAGAGGTATGGAGGTATTTTCATGGATTGGTAAGTTGATCTTTGAAATTGAGGAAGGAGAGTAGACACAGTTGTTCAGGAAGATTTTCGGGTGTAAGAAGGAGAAAGTAACGGGAATCTAGAGAAAATTGCATAAAGAAGAGACTCATTATTTTTACTCGTCACAAAATAACTATTAGGACTGTCAAACTAAAGGAGAGGCGGTTTATGTGGCGCATGTAGGGGAAGAGGGGGGGGGGGGGGAAGAGAAAAGTAAAATTTTGGTAGGTAAAACTGAAGGAAAGAGATCATCTAGAACTTCTGCCCGTGGATGAGATAGTAACACTAAAATAAGCCTCCATTGGAAAGGATGGGACGACGTGGACTGGGTTCATGTGGTGGAGGCAAGGAAAAATGGCGATAATTAGTGAAGTGAAGGCGGCATAAACATTCGGTTTGCATAAATTGTGGAGATTTTCTAGACTAGCTGAGAAACCGTTAGCTTCTGAAAGAGGTCTTTCTGCCGTGGATTTAGATGGCTAATCATATAATCAGAGAAATAAGGTTATATGTTTATTAACTAACGTGTAGTCCAGTGCTTGGTTTTTATCATACTCTGTTGAAGCCGCGATTTTCCTACAAGTAGGAAAGCTTTAATTAACTAAATAACTGAAGAAAATAACGTAGCCTTGTTTATTCACTTATTTAGGCAATGCTTGAAAATAAATTTCGTACTGTGCGAGATTTGGCGTCGTCGCGGCCGTGATTATGAAACTCAATATTCTGAAATGTTCCGGTCCCAATGGCCGCGCAGACGAAGGCGTTGGTCTGCGGCCGCTCGCCTGCTGAGATTGTGGGTTCGAATCCCGCCGGAGGCATGGGTGCCTGTCTCTTGCAGGTGTCGTGTGTTGTGAGGTAGAGGTTTCTGTGACCAGCTGGTCACTCGTCCAGAAGAGTCCTATTGAGTGTCGTGTGTCATTGTGTGTGATCTAGAAACCTCATGAATGAGGCCATGAACCGCTTTGGGCCCCAGCCCCACAGGAGGAGGAGGAGGAGGAGGAGGAGGAGGAGGAGGAGGAGGAGGAGGAGGGGAGG
>Ga0123355_10010862_pt1 | contig 14006 bp, 8 predicted proteins | sample TergutEmb28metaG_3_FD_89872 | JGI IMG/M metagenome (GOLD analysis project Ga0123355, IMG submission 89872) | Embiratermes neotenicus P1 segment gut microbial communities from Petit-Saut dam, French Guiana - Emb289 P1 | ecosystem: Host-associated > Arthropoda: Insects > Digestive system > Gut ... | reverse complement strand
TATCTTGATCTTTAAATTTTTGGATAGCAACCTGGAAGACAAAAGATTCTGCACCGAATGATAGCAAGCATTTCCTAACCTCAATCTGCTCTTAATTTCTTCCGCAATAGAATTTTGATTTGTTAAAGCTGTTCCCAAATATTTACACTCTTCCACCCTCTCGAAGGTACTATTATCAATCCTCACACTGTGAATTCGTCCTGTATTCTGATCTCGAGACATGGCCATGTACTTAGTTTTATCAGCATTTACTTCCAGGCCAATCTCCCTAGTAGCAGCTACTAAAGCTTCTGCATTTTCCTTTAGAGTGTGTATGCTTCCTCCCAGTATATTAACATCATCGGCATAAGCCAGAAGCTGATGTGTAACATTTAGTTTCAAGCCATCCTGGTCTACCTGAACCCTCTTAAAGGCGTACTCTAAAGCAAAGTGAAAAAACATTGGTGATAGAGCGTCTCCTTGTTTCAAACCATTCCTAATAGGGAACCTGTCAGACACATTCTTGCCCACCCGGACTCTGCTATGTGTTTCAGTCAGACTCATCTTTATTAGCCTTAGAAGTTTCCTAGGGATACCAAACTCAACGAGTATCTTAGCTACAAACACACACTTTTGGAATATGTAATACTTATTGCTTTTCCACTGCAACATTTGTTGCACAAATGCGCCTCAATGTTACGTTATACGTTCATTGCTTGACTTGTTTCGAATTCATCGTTCACGAATCACATATTCAACACTGTAATGTCTGACTCAGTCACAATGTCGTTAAATAAAATGACTGAATGAAAAAGTGAGTAATCACAAGAAGCCCACAGTAAGTCGATTTAATTGTTTGAGTGTACATAAACAGCCATTTAACTCGTAGTAATTCAACCTGACCATATTACTTTCACGTTCAGTTTTGAAGAATTACTTCATGTCATGTACTTGACATCACAATACATCCGTTATCGACACATAGGAGGACTCAGCAAAATTGTAACTTCTTTACGCCTTCGAATATCAACAAATTTGTACCAGACTCTGAAATAGACAGGAAATACCACGTTTAAAATATTTCAACTGAACTTTGATAGGAACAATTAACTTTATATTATTACATTTTCCCTGCAATTGTTGTACGAGTATGTTAGAATACATTTATTTACAGTTGATTTCACACCTGTTGGTTAACACGTGAAGTATTATTTCTCCATCATGTTTCGGCTAATAATAATAATAATAATAATAACCATCCTCAGGGATATTGTTGACACAAAGGAGCATTTGATGCTAAAACATATCGCCGTCAATTGTACTTGGTGTTACACTATAAAATTAAACAATTAACAAAATATCAGTATTTTATATTAAACAATTACCAAAACTAGCCTAAAGAAGGCAATATTGGTATTAATTTCTATTTGTAGTTCTTTTCATCCAAACATCTAAAGGCAAATAGTTCTCTTCAGTCCTAACTGGATCATAAACGCAGTGTACAGGATTTATGATCCAACTACGATCGAGCAGAACTATTTGCCTTTAGATGTCTAAATGAAAAGAACTACAAATACACACAGTAATACATATATTATACAATTTCAACCTAGTTTTAGTATTTATTTAATATTAATATTGATATTTTATTAAACATTTAATTTTGCAATGTAACACTTACTAAGTACAATTGACCTGTTTTAGCATCAAATGCACCTTTGCGTCAACAATATCCCAGAGGATTTCTATTATTATTAACCGAAACACGTCGGAGAAGGAATACTTTAAATGTTAGCCAACAGATGTGCAATCATTTGGAAGTAAATGTATTCTAACACTAAGCTGTGTATGTCGGGAAATATTTATATTCTAAAGTTATTCTCGATGGTCCAGAAGCTTGCCCTAATCCTCGTCAAGTCGTTCGTTATTACAAAAAGAACAGGTTTATTTTTAATGGTAACCGTTAATGTCCTGGGTTCTCTCCAAGTTATCGCTACTAACATAAAATGCGTTCTAAAGGGACTGTAAATATATCGACAGTCATCTAATGATAGCAGTAACATCCACTTTCACTACGTCGTGTTAGTACTGAGTATGGCCTATTTCTTGCAGTGCACAATAAACAAGTAAATAATGAACTCCTTGGAACAGAGTCCCTCTCGCGAAGCTAGTTCTTGCTTTGTCAGAAAATACTCCACTTGTGCTCGTCCTCAACCAGATGAATCCTTTCCTCACCCATCGTAATACTGTTAAGATCTGCTTTATCGTTGTCCTTGTATCTACGCTTTGGTCTTCCAAATGTTTGTTTCCTTCAAGTTTTTACATTCAAATCCTATATGCATCTTTTCTCCCATGCTTTCCACACAACTTGCCACTCTAATAAATGACAATATTGCTGTGTTCAGTAACACGTGTTACAAAAGAGACAGGACAATACAGTCTTTTCCATTTCTCTTCCAGTGCTGTTATACTTGAAGCTACGTAAGGTCTGTAGATGGAGCAAGTTGCTTAATGACCTTGTAGCCGGTTATTTTCTCGTAAACAGTATCAGACCTGCTTAACCACCCTTATTACAAGATCAATGGGTTTAAAATATTTATAGTTTCGGCGTTACAACCAGACTTGTATGGTACACAATAGAGTATTAGTGAATGGCAAAGCGTATGTCAGCGTTCCCATGAGCATTTTGGTACAACATTGTTCATCACAATGAACTTTATCCGCAATTGATTTCACAAAAACCTAACGAGACTCTCAGGGGCAACAAATATTTCTGATGCTTGAAAATGCCCCCTATTATAATTTTCTGTAGAGTCAGATAAGCTGTTGATCCAGTGAGGCAGTAGTAGGCCCACCTATTTTACCCAATCACTGAAACTCTTTGTTGACTAAAGGTCTTCTTTTCAACATTACCTTTTTAAAACACTGTGGTAAATAGATGTACTGCCAGGTTTAACATGTATATTTCAATTAACCCAAACCTGTATTTACACGTTCCATATCATTCTCTTGACCAACACACATTTCTTTTTCTTCAAAGCATTTAACTTAATTGCCTTTCTAATACCACACTGTACTGTCTGGGATTACGAATTAAATCTTTATATATCATTTTCTTTAATTTTGCTCTTCGTTCAATCATGTTAGAGGCGTTATTGTGAATCAGGAAACCCGAAAATTGTTGCCCTTGGTATAATCATTCACCAAAACATTTAGAAACTTTAATAGCACACTGCGCTTCAAAATTAACAAATATTTGGAATAGTGGCTTCCATTGAAGTGTAGGTGTACTAATAGACTTTTTGTTTAATTTTCATGAGAATTTACGGAATTGTACTTCAAAATAAAAGTTGGCCTATATCATGGTCATTGCTTTTATGTACACACCTTAATGAATTTCGCTTTTCCTACAGCAAACAATCAGTCTTTGTTTCTGTTTACTCCTACAGTAAGTTAAACTGCTTTCACCATAAAATGCGCATCTGTAGTGGTGTTTCTGCGAACTTTGTAATTGGAAATGTTTATTCAACATTCTCAAGTATACAAAACGTTAGCAGTTCATATATGTAAACAGTGACATTATAAACCCCAGATTCTCTAAATATGCTCCAAAGACCTTGATCATTTTGTTTAAATGTTGAATAGTACGACACAGAAAGGAGTGAATAATAGGCCTATATTCCGATATGGAATCTCCTGCGTTTTTCTAATAACGTTGTGTTGTAGTTCTTTGCAGACTCAAGTTTTCGTTTTCAGAGATAAAGCTAATTAAAAATTTAATGCCCAATGGTAATGATACGTACGACCTGTTCTAACTTCTAAGAAACTCTGCACTATGCCCACACTTGTTATTTACATATTTTATTTGATTCTGACAATCTAACCGATCACTTTGTTATGCAGTATCGACCACCTTGTCTTTAACATGGACATGGAATTTGTTCTGCTTGAGATACATGCTGAATTTATATGTAATTGATGTCAATTTCCAGTATTCCAAGGGATAATATAATCAAGGGCTCTTTCCTTCGTGTATTGGTTTTTCAACAACGCATATCAATCACTGATATTTGCGGCATTGAATCAAAAACCCACTCTCTCAGGATGATATATGATTTCAGCCATGTTTTCCTCAAAATATTTGACCAGTCCTCGTCGAATGTGAATTCTCATTGTGATTTGTTACAGTAGATATTTTTAACAATTCGGAGTTGTCAGTAATATCACATAATAAAACTTTCTCTGCCGTTTTTATTTATATTTTCGTAGGTTTAGAACACTGTATCACAATTTCGTGCCACTTTTTCGAATTCACATTTTTGTTGACACGTCACTCTTTTATTATATACCTTTCGTGCGTAGTTATGTATAAGATATAACCATTTATTGAGGGTTTTGTAGTTTAGTTTAGGTCTCTCGGTACACTGAAGAAAATATACCTTTGCTATATGAACACAGAAACGATAACTTTCTTCGTATTAGCTTCATCACAAATAATATGCAGATCAGTAAACATTATACGTACAGGATTACGTGGTTCTGAATGTTGTCGTTGGAGGTGTACTGTCATGGTTAGCGCTACTTCATTAGTGCTTGTTGTTGGCTGTGTTTTACTTTTCAAATTTTGACATAAATATTACCGTATTTTTGAGACTTGTTCTGCACCCGTCTACAGGTAAAATAACGAAGAGAAATATAATATGGTATGAAATGAGTTGCATGCTAGTTAAAACTGCGGTTTATGCGTAGGCTACTGTGTTATGCCCATTAGGTAAAGATACCCTTGTGTATATAGTGGACCGGTAGCTCAGTCGGTATAGCGACTGACTACGGGCTGGACGGTCCGGGATCGAATCCCGGTGGGGACGAGATTTTCCTCCCGTCCAGACCGACCCTGGGGCCCACCCAGCCTCCTGCAAAATGGGTACCGGGTCTTTCCCGGGGGTAAAGTGCGGCCGGGACGTGCTGCTGACCACTCACCCCCTTCTAGTGCCGCGGTAATGGAAGAGTAGAGCTATAACTCTACCCAGTCTCTGGGCCACACCGGGCCTGTAACGGGATCACTTTACATTTACCCTTGTTTATACAGTAGTATGCCCCTTAGGTAAAACTCTTCTTTATATATACTGTGTAAGGTCCATTAGACAAAGTTATTCTTTGTGATTCCCTGCTAGCCAACTTTGCCGAGTAAACAAACAGATGTGCAAAAAATATTCAAATACACTTCCATAATTCATATTTTCTGAAATGGCATGCCTTTTGTCATATCTGACCTTAAGTACTGTTATAAATGTTACGTAGGAAATAACTTCGTTTCTAACATTTTTCATTTCAACGTATGAACTATCCCCCTGGCAACGCTTAAACCCTAAGAAAGGAACGTGATTCGCAGTCCTTTGCTGTTCCGTTACAGTTTCATATTCCACAATTCCTGCAGTGCACTACACATTACTGAAATTCCTTACAGTCGTTTCTCGATCAAGATGTCTCATGACAGACTATTTCGGTACTATGATTGTATCTGACAACGGATACAGTGCAACGTGCCTGCGAACATATATTACTTTAATTTTATTTTGAGCACTTCATTGGTTTTATTTTATTTATCTCCTCCTACTGCTACCACCACCACCAAAATTACCACTTTGTAACATTTTTTTTCTTTTTTCACGTTCTTCATATTCGATTTTCTGCAATTTGTCACTCGGCAATTGATTAACTTTGTTTTTAAATCCGCATCCGATTTCACTACGGTTCTTTACTTTGTTTTACATTTGACTCTCTCTTATATTCTCTCCATTCATCTTAACTTTAAAATCTCTAAAATCCTTTTTTGATCACGTACTTGTAATTGGCTTCCTACTCAAATTGGAAATACGTTTCTCACAGTGCGGTTTCGCTATTGATTTCGTCCAACGAACGTGCTTCCACATGCAAAGACTGGCTCATGAGTTATGTACTTAGCCGTAGGAGGTGATATTCTAGGGCGTTGTGATCAAAGAAGTTCCGCTCAACATGGGTCCTATTTTCAATACTTAGGGTGCCGTAGGTGTTGTTTAATTCTCGTAAACGCACTCTTGCGAACCGCGCATACAAATCATGGAATTTATTATACGCTGCGCGATTTTATCAAGCTTTGTTCCTAACAATATATAGCAGGTGAAGTAAGCAAATTTTAGGCTTATCTCTTGCACTGCCACTCTTCAGCAACAGGAAATGTCACATGTTGCTGCAAGAAAGCGAGAAGCGCTAGTCACAAACGAGCGACGAAGTGCATCGCGGCTGAGGGTCGGATTTTCAAAAACCTGCTTCAAGCACAAGTAATTGTAAATTAAATGCAATTTTATAACTTTAAGCCTTAAATTTATATCAGGTCATGTGTGATTTTATTATTTTAATCCATGTATTAAGGAATTCTTATTTTCTACTTTAAAGCTGTCAGTAACTCTGTAAGCGTTCAAAATTGGGCACATGTTTATTTGAACTTTTTTTGGACACACATACTACGTACCTGGGTCATCATATGCAACTTTTGTGTTTGTACCTCTTGAAACACCTGCTATATAGACAAATAAATCAATGCGTACGCACCTACACACACACACACACACACACACACACACGTTTCATGAAGTTTAAACAGCCACCACCTTTAAAATCGGATATAAAACTGTGTTTTTTATTTTTATTTTTAAGGCGGTGTAATCATTACTGCCAGGACCTCTCAACAGGAAAATATTTGTGCACTGCTTATTACCGCGTTAGACATCGAAAGGCCGTTGATGTGGGAGACATGTCCTGAAGAAATTCATAGCCAAATAACAATATTTAACTTACTTACCCTCATAACACTGACACAAATTAGAGACCGATCATTCATCAAAATGCAGACTGTTACAAATATAAGCGTCGTAATTATAAGATTTTAGGTTCTCACAAGCTTTGGGTTCCGATGGAATTTCTTTTAATTTGTGACACCTTATAGTATTACGCAAGATATTGTGAATGCGGTAATGAACCTTCGGGTTCCATGTAGTGCAGTGAATTTCATGACTATCTGAGAACTTCTTAGCTTCTCCAGAAGGATTCTGCTCCGTGGAGTTAGTTATGGAATTTAAATGTTACAGGTTGAATGTTAATGTTGGATGTCAATGTTTCGGGAAAACCTCAACATCTTCGTTTTCATGATCTGTCCTTAAATTCACAGCGTTTTTGAGGGGAGCTTCAACAACAACAAGAAGCATTTTTCATGCCACTCGCGCGACTTTAAGATGAGACATTCAAAAGTTGCCAGAAACGCGACAAATTATTCGATCACTGTCATTTACATTTTTTCCTTAGCGTCAGAGTAAGTGACTGGAATATAACACTTTAAGCGGTCACAATAAAATTACGCTCCCATACAATGTGCAGTTAATCATCTTCTCTTCATCTACAACGTTCGAAATTATCTGTGGCGCATGACAACGTTTTGTTATGAGGTACAATTAAAATTAAATATTTACCCTCCTTGCTTGTCTTATGTGACTGATGGGTATTTTCATCGTCATCGTGTTCCTGAAGGGTTAGGCGGGTTTCCTATTCCTTGATCCTAAAGATGAAGTTTGTCCCTCAATCTCTTCCTCGGTCGTCCTATGTTCCTTCGTCCTTTTGGTTGATAGTGTAGTGCTTGTTTTGGTAGTCTCTTTGTGTCCGTCCTCTGTACATGTTGTAGCCATTTTTCCTGGTACAATTTTATTTCCTTTTCTATGTTCCGTGCACCCGTTTTTTGCCTAATATATTGATTCTTTTCTTTATCTAGTTTTGATATTCCAAGTAAGTGTTTCAAAAATTGCATCTGTGCTGCTTCTAATCGTTGTTCCTCTCTTTTCTTCAGTACCCAAGCTTCACTTCCAAATTTCAATGCCGCTTTAGCTGTAATGTTGTGAATTCTTAACTTTATTTCTTTGTTCATTTGTGTTCCAAAATGTCTCCGTATAGCTCCGTTTATTTTGTTGTATGTTTGCAATTTGTCTTCTAAATCACTTTTGTATTCTGATATACGGTACCCCAGGTATCTGTAAATCTGTTACCTATTCAATAATATTGTCGTTTATCACAATTTTTACCCTCTGTATGTGGTTCCCCCACATTGCCATTGATTTTTTTTGTACTAGATATAGCTGATGGGTATTTCAAAATATATAATTTCCACAAGACTGCTTGTAGGTGGAAGTGTGAACAACATTGAAGTGTTTTGCGAAAGCGAATTTTGGTTTACAACTACCCTTTTTGTTAAAAGCTTCATTACGGCAGTTTCTGATGTAATGGCTGTGATGAATTATAGTTTGCACGTTACTTTAGAAGCATTTATGGTCTGGCGCTCCAAGAGTTAACCTCTAAAGTTCACGATAACCTTAAATATCTGTCATTATCGATTTAGTGTGTGTGGAACCGCATGGCATAATGAAAGGGATTCTAACCCTGCAGTAGATGAGGCCCCAGCAAAGGAGTTTGTGGTTTATTAGAAACTCTGCTTGGCGCTAACTTCTACTGGCATCGGCTTTCTCAGTATTCATTTCGAACAAGAGTGTCGTTCTTTACTGGTGGTGGGTTCCACCCACTAAGCTCGTAAATGGTCACTGATAATTCTCTCTCAGTCGGTGGTTAAGCGGCCTGAACGTGAAACTGATTGCTCAGCTCTATTTAATGTTGAAATTAAGAAGATGTGGAGCCTTGTCCTTAGGTCGTGTACGACGTCTGGGTGCAGTGCTTGATCCCAGAGCAACTTCTGGTACGTGGCATTCCGCGTACTGTGCCAATCTGCTCCCCTTGTTTATGCATGTTCCGACGTTTTAGTTAGCTCTTTTAAACTAATTAGCTTTTCCTCGGCATTATTATTATTATTATTATTACTTAATGAACTAATATAATTTTCTCTGTTCATCAGACCATTCTTTGAAAACTCTCTTCTGCTCTGTATTCTTTTGCAGTAATACTGTGTAATGTGATTTTAACCTTTCTAGTAATCAAGCCCTTAACACGCAAGCAGATTTGATATTGATTCATTATTTTCATCGTAATTCGTTTTGATGTGTTACTTATGTAATTTTTATCCGATGTGTTGGTGTCATTGTTTCTTTTGTTTGATTTTTTTATGTTTTACGCTATTGATCCCTCGTCATTTTGTCTGTGTATGTGTGTTCGTGCTGTTCCTGTTGTTGGTCTTTTGGCTTTTGACTAAATACTTCAGTAAACAAGAACTGGATAGAACTGAATTGAACTGAATTATTACTACCACTGTCAATGTTGTCCTATTGTTCGTCGTCGTTTCTTTCGTCGTAGTCTTCGACATCGGTGGGGCGGTGGTGGTGGTGGTAGTAGTAGTAGTAGTAGTAGTAGAAAAAGAAGGAGAAAGTAGAAGAAGAAGAAGACGACGAAGAAGAAAAATTGTCGTCTGGTTGAAATTAAACGCCCCGTTTTGTGAACAATGAAATTAGTGCAGGTGCGTTCTTAGTCACTATTTTTCCTTCACGTAAGCCTACAAATATTCTGTTCCTGAACTTTTCCCCAGCCATTGACCGTACATTTTGACGGAATTCAGAGTGCCTGTAGGAAAACAATAATTAAAAGCACCACCGAATGCACCAACCATCACGTTTATTTAGTTCATAAATTACTTAAATGTTTCGACAACATTAATGAAAGATTTCCGGGGCTCTTTTTAATATTACCAACTGATCATCATCCTATGAGTTATAACGAAATCTTACATTTCATAATTCGCATTACGTTTTCAGTTATGAAATGTACAATTAATTCTGTAGTGTCATTTGTTAGAATGATCCATTAATACTCTAAAAATTTCCCCTTGTGACTGTTAATTAATCAAGTCGTAGTATGTGGTAAATTTCTTGTATAGGCTATTAAATAATCTTACACTTTGTGCCTCGCAAAGTACGTCAAAAATTATTGCTGATCACATCGAGTGTGTCCATTACTTGTTTCTTAGCCTTCATTCCTCTTTGCCAAAGGAAATTTTCCTTACAACCTTGCAAGTCAGACGAAGCGCAATAAAAATGGACACCCTAATTGACGTATGAATGTTTCCACTTTTATACTTTGTATTTTATTACTGGCAGGGAAACAGAGGTAACTGGTAGTTCTAGATTTAGCAAATTGATTAAAGAATAAAACGAATATTCTAATTTACCTTCAGCAGGTTTTGTGAACGTATGCAAGAGAAAAGCTTGATCACAAAAGAGCTGCATCGCTTCCAATTCTCTGATGCTGTAAATAAGAATGTCAGTTTTTCCTTTACATGCGATGTAATAGTATCCTGCATCGTGCAGTCTCTGTTGTACGTTATTTTCCCCAAGAACTGGTCTTTTGATTTATTCCATGAACACTGTGAGCGAACTCCAAATGAGTCTACCTCCTACATCAATCCTGTCTTCAGAGTCAAATTAACTCAATTTTTAATTTTCTTTGTTACTTTCGTTCTTGTTTCTTCTCGTTTCTGGATATATTTCTTATTTATTCCGTTTTCGTCCACAAATCTTATATCACCGTTTCATGCTGCTCATTTCTTTATTTATACAATTACAATTTTCTTCGCCTTTTATTTAAATTTCTTTTTATTCCATTTTCCCATTATCTTTATTTCTTCGCCTTATATTATTAGTTATCGTCATTTACTGCTATTTCCAAAGAACGTATATTAATTTCTTTTAAGTGAAATTCAATTATCGGGATGAAATACAGAGCAAACAGACTCATGTATCAAAGCAAGTAAATACAAATTGTGTTAGGTGTCTCGCAGACAGACCTGTAATAATTTCTTATAGGGAATCTAGGAGGACGTAGGATATTCTTCATCGTAAAACTTGCATAGACCTATATATAAATGTTCGACGCAAAACAATCTGTACATATCGAAATTATCACTGACTTGCGTTTTTTTTTTTTAACATGAAGTGGTACAGAAACTTTTAAGAATCAGCGATACTGATGTACATCAATTGTAACAAATCTGTTCTGAATATTTCAGACTTAGATAATCTATTATGATATTAACGAAACAAAATTTGAGTTGCTCACAGCGCTCTCGATTTATTCAGCTTTTGTAGCATGTGACGCCATGTCGATTTTTAAAGGAGCTTTCTGCCTCCATCTCCAAGTTCGGAGCAGACAAAGTTTTTAAGATCTTTCGAAACTCCTTTAAGTGTTTGCCATAATCGCTACATCCCGGAAGGCTGACATCTTCAACATTTGCAAAATTTGTTACTGATTAAAGGAATTAGATCTATACTGAAATTGAGAAATACATCATTCTGTAATTGAATATTTTTCAATCCTAGATATCCTTCCTCTGTATACAGAACACTTGAGATACTGCACACAAAGCGATACGACTGTACTGTAATTTTGCCAACTGTTTGGTGAGACTGGGAAGTTTTTTTTCTTACTCGTAATGATCGCAAATTACAGTACTGAACAAAACTTTCGCGAGGAAAATACTTAGGCCCGGGAAGGCAGAGTTCTGTCATATTAACCTTTTGACGCCTAACGACGACTATAGTGGTCGTACCGCACCGCTAACCTCTAAATGTTGCATTTTATGTATTTATTCAACAAATATAGGTCCTGAATATTTTAAACATGATATATACTCTCCGTTTTTTTTTCCTTCAAAATGCAGTTTGTTTCATAATTCTAACATATTTCGTTCCTGTATTATTCACATTTAATATATAGGGTGTGCTAAAATTAAAAAAAAAATAATTCCGAAGCCAAAAGTTTACGGCTGTTATTTTCCGTCTTCTCATTGTGGAGCCCCGGCTTTAGTTTGTAAGACAGATCTCATGGAATCTGTAATTGACAATTTATTATTCGACGAGTTTCTTTTCCGAACACTTTTTTCCCCCGCTAATCGTAGTTGCACTAGTGGTCCATATTCACTAACCGGTCGTTAGAAAGATGGAAAAAGGGCGCATAGAGACTGCAGTTCCGAGAGACCGTCTCACACTGTACTGAGAAACAAAGGTTAGAAAATATTCGCAGGGCGTAATATTTTAGAAAATTTCTCTGTTATTTCCCAAAATGTTATATTATTGAATGTATTCAAGAAAAGTAATGAAGATTCTAGTGTTCTTTGCCTTCAGCTCGTACCTCACAGAGAACACTGTCTCAATTATAAAACCCAATCATGGCGACATACATAGTTCTTCACACGAAATGTCTGTTATTTTTGTCCGAATTTAACGGAAAGAAGGATGTGCCGGCAAATTTAGTAAATATCCCAAATTTGAAGTGTAACGAAAATCGCGATCTTCCTTGCGTACCTACTGAGAGATATAACGAGGCTAGGAGAGGTTTTCAACAACTTCTATGTGGAAGCACTTAAAATTAGAAGATCCAGTAAGTGAGCCATTTAGGTTGTTATGTCAGGAGTAACTTAATGGTTTTTGTGTTACCTACAGGACTGCTGTCGCGGTAATGAAATGTAGGAAGCTACGACTGGTTGAAATGACTCCAGACATGAGATTAAGAAAACTAACTCCATAGAGAAGGTCGTTTTTGAGAAGCTTACAGGTTCCCAGCTAGTCAAGAAATTCCCTGTATTGTATGAAACCCGAAAATACATTACCGCATTCTCAAGAGCCCGTCACTTGTCTCTATCCTGAGCCAGATAAATCCAGTCCATGCCCCCCCATCCCACTTCCTGAAGATACATCTTAATATTACCCTCCCATACACTCCTGGGTCTTTCAAGTGGTCTCTTTCCCTCAGGCTTCCCCACCAAAACTCTGTATGTACCTTTGCCTTCCTCCATACATGCTATATTGGGAATGAAACTGGTTCAGGGTCATGGCGAGTAGCAGGCTTTGGTAACGACAGCTTGAACCTTGCGACTTTGCTACCATACTGTGAGTTAATGGAAGTTTCTTATACTGCGTGTTGTTTGTTTTTCGAACTAATCATTCTGCAGACAGAGCATCTGCAATGTCACTCTTAAAGTCTGGTGGTAAATACATACCACCTGCTATATTATTAACAAATTCTTCATGTTGCTACACATTGTACGTAGCCTATGTGTTCTCATAATCAACACTAATTCACTGTATAATCTGTCTTGCGACAGGTCCATAACCTTCGTCGAAGAGAATTATTGAGACGGCGCGATCCAGTGCATCCCATTTAAATTTTAAGTATATTCTCTGGTCCTTAATTGTTTATCGTAAACAGTATTGCTTTTACCTTTATTATCTCATTCCTCTCCATTATTTAATCTAATAAACTATCACATTAATAGGTCCATTATCAACGCAACAAGTTTTATTTCTATATGGGCCAATAAGAAGTCAACAAATTAGCTTATTATTGCTGTTCACGCGAAGCATTATCAGGTCATTGCAGAACATAGTAGCACACAGTATTAAAGAACCAGCCCTTTCTGCGCAAGGAACCACGACCATGAGCACGAAACTCCAAATCCGTAAGAGACATATAGCGTGTTTAACATGGTTTATTTAAAGAACAATTAATGCAAGAATAATTGTTATGATCTGCAGTAACCTTAAGGTGGTTCACGTGATCAGAAATGTGTAGTTCGTTTGTTGATTATGTCTGAACTTATATACTGATAAAAAAAAACTTTCTGTGTTGATAAAGGAACTATTTAAGTCATACGTAGTTAAACATTAACTGACTAATACTTATAATGCATACGTACTATGTTTTCTGTGGGGTTAAAACTGAACTTTTATACATAAATTACATAAAGTCTGTCTTCTTGCTTCGTTCTTAATAAAAAGTAAAATCAGGTTACAGACGGTTAAAGGTGGTTTCTGTCGGTAAAAATGCTACCGCCTATTTCTCACCTGACTTTACCGGGGAATAACATCTTAGAATCATAACTTTCTTTTCACTTTCTGACATCATCTTTGTGGGGGGGGGGGGGGGGGGGGGTTCCTTGTGTTTTTTATTTTTGGGTGTGGGTGAAAAAAAATGGTGAGACCTCCTAATACCAAAAACAAAATATTTTC
>Ga0123355_10010861_pt1 | contig 14006 bp, 3 predicted proteins | sample TergutEmb28metaG_3_FD_89872 | JGI IMG/M metagenome (GOLD analysis project Ga0123355, IMG submission 89872) | Embiratermes neotenicus P1 segment gut microbial communities from Petit-Saut dam, French Guiana - Emb289 P1 | ecosystem: Host-associated > Arthropoda: Insects > Digestive system > Gut ... | reverse complement strand
GCTAGGTGTGCGTCTAACGACGCACACCTAGCCACTGCTCCACAACACATTCCCACACAACATGATATGCTGCCACAACACCTCGTTTGCTAATACGAATTTAATTGTGAAGACCGTAATAAAACTTTAGCAAGGAACAAAACTCCCTGATGATGATCTGACAAGATCGAAACATGTCGGAGTGTTTTAAAGTGTTTTAAAAGTGTTTTGTGTGAAATTATATGTGCATTCGTTGGTTGATGAATTGAAGTGATTCTGCGAAAATGCACGGTGCTAGAATAATATTTATTATTAAACACACTGCAAGTTTTAACCTCACTGTGGCAACAGCACGAAAGATAGTAAATCTGAATTTTATGTTTTGCTGACCGTGCTTCCTGGTACTACGCTGGGTAAATGACCAATTTGATGCACAATTACATTATATAATACGTTTATTATTACAATCCTCTACATGTTTCGAACAACACTGTGCTCATCATCAGAATGTCGAATTGTATTAATACAATATCTGGTATAGTACTATACTAGACGATGTATTAACCCTTTACCTGATAATGTGGAGAATATGGTGATCTCCGAATAATGCTAGCGGATGACAGATGGGAGTTAAATCGGCGTTTAAAGGGTTAATACAACTCGACCTCCTGACGATGAGCACAGTGCTGTTCGAAACATGTAGAGGATTGTAAATTATTCCTTTTTGGGTAATTCCCCGGCGTCTGAGTTCTAATTGCCGACGTTTCGGAACTCACTATCGGTTCCATCTTCATAGGCAGGCGAATGAAGTATGAAAAATGTAGAGGAATGTAATAATAAACTATTATATAAAGTAACTGGGTATCAAGTTGGTCATTTACCCAGAATAGTAGATCTGTTTTAATAAGTACAAAATATAAATATTTCCTTCTGCAGGAAGTGAAAAGACTCTCAAAAGTATAAGCAGTTGTTAGTGGGTACGCTTGTAATTGTCAACAACACTCACCAACTGAAAACTCAGAGGCAGTTAGGAGCTGACTCTTCAGAACTATTGCACGAGGCGTGAATTTCGCATCTTGCTATGCTCATACCAGAATTATATTTGGCAAAATTTATGGATTACAAACGGTAATATGCACTTTTATATTTCTCGAGTGTTTAAAACCATACACAGTACTAAGACCTTGAATAAATGTATTTCAATACTGCCCCATTAATTATTAAATTACATTACAAAGCTTAATACAATATTAATTGTGATTCTTTCCAGATATCCTTTTTATAAATCGCTTTAATATCACATGACATGAAAAGTTGAAGTTCATGTAACTTGTCTCATTTCTCTCGTGCAAACATGCATCCTCTATCCTCTGTCAGTTCATGGTTCCAGTAACAGATGGGGCCCATGTCACCAATGTCTCCTATCTTGAACCGGTTTAAGTAACTGTGGTCTCATTATGCATCGGGGAGTATATTTGTAATTGTACATGGAACTACTTCTCCAGAGCGCTCTGGCGCTAGGCGCTAGGAGCGCAGGCAGGGTTGGGTATGCGCAGCTTCGAACTCAGTTAAAATCTAGTCACTTCCGATGATTGCAATCATTCTTTTCTTTCTTTTCGTCTTTCCTTATCTAAAGCACGCAAATGAGAGGACGTCTTCAAACTGCTTCTCGATGGATCATTCCAAGCTTTACGTATGCATGACCCGGGTTCGATTAATTTACACAATTTCACGAAAATATTTCCACTGAAATTCGCCCTTGCCATGAGGCAGAAACTTATGATGAAATCAACCGGCACTTTTTGGAACTGCTTTGCGAAAGTAAGTAAGTTAATTTTATGGGTAATAATGAGTTGGTGGTTGGGATAAATGTTACCAAGCTTAAAACACTTTTCTAATAACACACTTTTCAATAGTTATATTACTTACAGGGTACTGCTACGGACAGTTGATTGACTGAGTACAACTTGGGCAGAGGGAGTTCGACACCAAGTAACAGAGAGAAATTTTTTCCCATAAATTACAGAGTAACTTTGCAGCCCACTTGACCCGCCCTTAATGACACTTAATGACACCAGAGCAGGAAGCTTACAACTCACCTCCATGTGCTATTCACTGTAGAATGTCTTAGACCTCGATCATTTTGTGAGTCTTCGTGGTTAGTTAATCTGACGGAAATATTTAATTATTTATGGATTTAAATTCAGCTGCAGAATATACACAGCAAATAATTCAAATATAAACGTAAGGGGAAAGCATATAAAAAGAAAATATTATTATTATTATTATTATTATTATTATTTAGTTATAAGTTTTTGTGGTCTTCACTGGTTTCCAAGGCACCAAATGTTTTCGTTTTACGAAGTACAAGAGAGGCAATTTGTGACTCTGCTGTGATCTAAGCGCGAGTACCTTCACAACAGTAAGTCTGAAATAAATGAACATAAAGATTGGAAAGTTATGCAGGATTTACAAATAAGTTACTTCCAAAATAGGCCAATGAGTTACATACGTTTGGAAGTGATTACAACATTCCATTTTGTGCCATCAGATCATTGACTTTCGTTTATTGCTGTCGATATTCCTTTTCGTAAAACTTCTTTTTATGTGATGTACGGAAAGACAGAGATCGATGGTGTGAATGGGCGGTACTTAAGTGAACAGGGAATGAACATATGAGGCAAAACAAAATGCTCATAATACACTGTAAGGCAGGACATAACACGCCAGGATTATCTACGTTTATGCACCGGATAGTGCTTGTGATGTTCTGAGAGCAGGCAGGTTTCAGTCTGTGACATTGGCGAAGCAGCCGTTGTAAAAATGGATCAGGAATTAAATAGACAAAATAGGAAAATATTTTAAGATTAACAGATATTTAATTTCTCTGCATCATTAAGATGTAACAGACACTTCAAAGAGTAAGCCTATACAGCGCAGTAAACACAATAGGAAAGGAAACATAATGTAATGTGAGGTCTGAATCCCTCTGAAATATCAGGTCTTGCAGACTACTAAAGGGAAAGGGAAAACAAAACCTGTACAGACTCTAAGGGTTCCATGAGGTTGAGACTCCCAGATTTCAAGACAATCGACGCACGAAAGCATTGGCCAATAGCCCCCAGGCAATATTCCTGGTACTCATTTCTCTTAAAGGATGAGTCGATCCCAGGACCACAGTGCCGCTGGAAGGAGAATGTCAGTGAAAAATTCCAATGACACCATCGGGAACGAACCCGCGGACTTTTAGTGCAGTGCCTCAACCAACTGCGTCACCGCGCAGTTGGTTGAGGCTTCATCGCTCTGAGAACATCAAATTTTGAAATATGTAACATATTTATAGAAACAAATTTCAAGGCGATATTTCTTGGTCAAAGAGTCAATGACCGAATCTGTTTTCAGTTTAGAGACCAAATGAATAAACAACAACGTAGTAGGAAGGCGTCCCATACGGGCGCAAAACTGGAAGTCCTTCAGGAAAGGGTCTTTTGATTGGTGTAAATACTATGACGTCACCTGACAAGCTAAATGCTAACCTTCATAAACGAAATGGCATTAAGGTATCCAGCACCCTCAGGCAAAGACGTAAGCAGACAGTGTTTACGTTGAAACTTAGGCACAGATCGATTGTTATTTATTTAGCACTGCATTTGTCAACTAGAATTTCTGGCAGCGTAGGAGTGAGTACAAATCATGATGCAGTTCTGCAAATACAGAACATGATAAAATGCTTCCTGGAGGAATTGTTAACTTTAAAATGCCTGCAACAACAGTAAGATAACTGGCGAGAAATTGAAAAATAGCGGTATGTGGAAGGAACTGGTTAAAGTATAATTTATGGTAACAGTCTGCTTAGAAGAAATAAGAAAAACTATTAAAAACTTTAAGATAGGCTTACCCAGAACTCAAGTGGAAACAGGAGCTCCCGAATAAAAGCCAGAAGTGTTACCGGTTGAGCGAACGCAATCGGGTTGTGCTTCTAACTGCACATACATTGCGATTTTTTAAATTAAGCTTCACATAATGAAGAAGTGTGGCGAAGAATAGTTAATGCCCTACATTTTTAGGCTCGATATTAGATGGGAGTTTCTTGTCACATTTATGCCTTGCCGGTAGATCTACTGGAAGATTTTGGTCACCGTTATGCCTCTCAGTTCGATCTACTGGAAGTTTCTGGTCACCTGTATGCCTCTCCGGTCGATCTACTGGAAGTTTCTAGTCACCTTCATGCCTCTCAGGTCGATCTACTGGAAGTTTCTGGTCACCTTTATGCCTCTCAGGTCGATCTACTGGAAGTTTCTAGTCACCTTTATGCCTCTCCGGTCGATCTAATGGAAGTTTCTGGTCACCTTTATGCCTATCAGGTCGATCTACTGGAAGTTTCTGGTCACCTTTCTGCCCCTCCGGTCGATCTACTGGAAGTTTCTAGTCACCTTTATGCCTCTCCGGTCGATCTAATGGAAGTATTTTGTCACCTTTTTGCCCCTCAGGTCGATCTACTGGAAGTTTCTGGTCACCTTTATGCCCCTCCGGTCGATCTACTGGAAGTTTCTGGTCACCTTTATGCCTCTCCGGTCGATCTACTAGAAGTTTCTAGTCACCCTTATGCCTCTCAGATCGATCTAATGGAAGTTTCTGGTCACCTTTATGCCTCTCAGGTCGATCTACTGGAAGTTTCTGGTCACCTTTATGCCTCTTCGGTCGATCTACTGGAAGTTTCTGGTCACCTTTATATCCCTCCCGTCGACCTACTGGAAGTTTCTGGTCACTGCCTTAATATCTGTCGATCCCTGCATGTAGCCACTCAATAGGTGGGCTCCATAGCCAGTGTCGAAGCGGCGACTACTTAGTTTTAATAGCTGTCATTTTGCTTTATTGCTTGCTTCAGGAGTTTCCCTTGTCATCGGGGTTTTAACAGCAACAGACCAAAAACGAACGCTTGATTTCCTGACCAAACACCAACAGACATTAAAACGACCACATAACACACCCCTGCATGGCGCCATTTTAAATAACGAGGCAATTAAAAATATAATTAAAGAACGGAAAGGAGATGAAAAATAACTTTGTTTAAAAAATACCAAGAAGATATTTGCGTGTATTTAAACCATCTAATGAATTTCAAGATTTGATTGAGCCCTCCAGTTAATGGCTGTAGGGGAATGGAGCTTAATAATCTGTACTCATCACCCAATATTATTCGGGCGATCAAATCGAGAAGAATGAGGTGGGCCGGGTATGTAGCATGTATGTGGGAGACTTGAGGTGTATAGTGGGTTTTTGTGGAGAAATCTGAGGGAAAGAGACCACTTGGAAGACCCAGGCGTAGGTGGGAGGATAACATTAAGATGGATTTTTTCATTATCTGGACCGTGCATCGTGATACACGTATGTGAGAAAGATCAACAAGATGAACACTCTTTCTTAATAATTTATTTCAACTAAATTATCCTCGACATGTTTCGAAGAAATGTTTATTCATCATCAAGAGGTCTGTACAAGTAGCTTGCAGTATTTTACCACGCATCTTTATGAGGATTCTAGTCGCTTACACGATAGACCGTATTGTTTCAGCGACTAGAATCCTCATAAAGTTTCGTGGTAAAATATTGTAAGTTGCTTTTACAGACATCCTGGTGATGAACAATTATTTATTTGAAACAAGTCGAAGATAATTTAATTGAAATAAACTTATAAGAAAAAGTGAGCGTCTTGTTGGTCTTTCTCAAATATATGGAGATGGATGGATCTTCTGGAAGTGGGATGTCAGGGCGTGGACTGGATCGAGCTGGCTCAGGCGGTGGCGGGCACGTGTGAATGCGATAATGAATTTCCAGGTTCCATAAAATGCGGGGAATTTCTTGACTAGCTGAGAACCGGTTAGCGTCTCAAGAAGAACTCCGCTCCATGGAGTAAGTAAGTCAATAGCTATAGCATTAGTTCGTGTACTACTGGCCATTAGATCATAACGAATTCAACTTCATACAAAGAGCTTAATAATTTATGTTCCGTTTATGAGTTAGGTGAAAACTGGGTGAGTCTTACCAAACGAGGCGCATTTCTTTTATTACTTCCGGTAATCCGTGTTCAAGTGAAAAAGAGAACGCTATCATTTCGTCGAAACAACTCATTGCAACACGTTTCTCTTCTAATTGGGTTCTGCAATACTTTCGTTGTTTACAACTGTCAATTATTTGATTGTACTGAACTAATTGCCCGATATTTTCAAATGTGGAACAGTGGAACGAAGAAAACATTTTGAACCTTCTAAACGTCACACATACACACACTCGCACTTACTGCATACATGACCAATAAAGGTGTCTTGAGCAGTTCCTTGTGGCTGTTTATACTTCCATCCCAGGCGCCGATAAACGAAACACGCCTTGCGGATATGATACCCTGCGTCTTCGTCTGTGCATCTGTATTTGTTTTTGTATGTATCCGTGCATGCGTGACGTGTGTGTGTTTGTATGCACACACGTACTGACACACAGATATGCGTGTTTATTTACATGTGCAAGTGCGTAATATATACGTATATCTTATCTATATGTCCACCTGCAGATGAAAACGACTTTGCCGTTTTGAACTAATGCGCTCTCTGATTGGGTTTACGACGTATTACGTCTTTCAAGAGCATTTTAAAGATGCAATCAATAGGCGAATGAGTGAGAATGACGTACTGATGAAATACTGACAGGAATAACGGGAGTCAACGGAGAAAACCTGTCCACTGTCACTATGACTATCACAAATCCAACATGGATTGGTGTGAAAGGAAACAGGGGTCTCTGGGGTGAAAGGCTGACTGCTAATCCCTGATGCATGGCACAGCAGAAATATTCGTATAATTTTTTAATATTACAAATGTTATTTCCTTACCTTCTCGAGTTACGAAACTTAATGTCGGCTTCGAAACCTGACAAAAATGTGCATTATTTTTTTGAACCTGTGTGAAGTCGAATGAGAAAATAATTGGGAAAATATGGAAGTGGTCGTTGCTTAATTAGAGGCGTTACGTAAGAAGTAACATGGAATTTGACGTTCAGGTGACCGTGCATCATGAACATCTCTTATAATAAAACCAACTAGATGCACTAACACCTCAAATTTATTTTTGGAATAAAACTCTACGTGTTTCGGACAGTTCGTCTGTCCATCATCAGGAGTTTTTCACTGTACGCACAGCAATGGTATATTGCAATTCCGTTCTGATCCTGCTCACAAGGTGTCAGAAAACCTGTATGACATATACCATTGCTGTGTGTACAATGAAAAACTCCTGATGATGGACGGAGGAACTGTCCGAAACATGCAGAGTTTTATTCCAAAAATAAATTCGAGAAATTAGCGCATCTGGTTGGTTTTATTTTAAGAAAGTAACATGGAAGTACTGAGTGTTACCTTGAAGAGCTCTCAGTCCGGGCAATCTGTCTCACAGCCAGAGTTCAAGATGGATAAGTCAGAAACCTTGCTACTTGGACAGTCTTTACCCATTCCTTGCAGGTAAGATGTGCATGCTTCGTCGAGACGAAGATGGTTAAGGAATTCCACGCCATTTATAGAAACCAAATGTTCATCGCCGTGTTCACAAGAGCCCACCAACTCCGTAGTCCTGTCAAAACTTTAATGACATTTTACGACGAACACTTTTTCACCCCTCGCTCGAGGTTCAGGTTTGATGCCCCTCCACAACTCTACCCATATTTTTTGGCAAGCCGTCTCCTTCGGCCACGATGTGTGGAAGCGCCATATCACGGTGAAGAGCAGACCCACTTACCACACACTTGTATTAAAACACCAACTTTTTTGACGTTTATAATACTTCTGTCGGAGATCAAGTAATTTCACACTGTGTATAATTGAAGTTCTTTGTTAAATTATAATAAGAACACTTCAGATTTAATTTTTGGTGGCAGAAACAGCGTGCGGGTTTGCTAAAAATAACTGACATGCCGTCATATAATCACATTCAATGTACTTTCTTCATGTTATTGCTGTCCTCTTTATAACAGTATGCAATCAGAACTGCGCTCTTCTGAGCCATCGCGCAACGAGATCCCGAAACGTCGGTACTAGATTACTACTGTCTCGAAATGTTAATGAGGCAGTATCACTCACTACTCACTACGTAATAACCCAGCATGGTGCAGTTCTCGTCTACCTCGCGGTGGAAACCTGAAATCTCGTAGTCCAAATACAGTACGTTTTTTTTGTGCATTTGTGTTAAAAATCTTCACCAGTACCGGACTGTCAAAACTGAAGGACATTTATAGATGTCAATTACAAATATTTGATGTAGAAAAAATCTATCAAAGGTACTTGTAAATGTGAGAAAATTATCATGTGTTTACATTAATGAAATGTGTTAGGAAACTTTTCTTTAATCAGAAATATTCGTTAGAAGTAATTCGTCATTTGTTGGCCGGCGGTGTTGGTGGACCCAAAGTTAAAAATACAGGGAAATTTAGATGTATTATTGTTCAGGCACGCACAGCAGGGGTCAGTTGGGGATATTATAGATCTGTCTTGTGACACAATGAGTTTGCTTTGACGTTACGGATAAACGCAGCGCCTGCATCTTCAAGGAGACTATATTATGACCAATAGGCTGTCTTCAGAAGCATTTATAGTACATGCGTGTATACTACGTTTTCAAACAACTCAAGAATCAATGAGATGGTAGCAATAGGATATGGAATTTCATAAACTTACTTTGTAGATCATGCACAAAGCAACTAAATTGTACACAAATTGAAACAAATAGATGAAACCAACAGCCTGTGTAAATATCATTTATTTACTTACGTACTTACTTATTCACTCCATGGAGCAGAGTCCTTCTTGAGAAGCTAACCGGTTCTCAACTAGTCAAGAAATTCCCCGCATTTTATGGAACCCGAAGGTTCATTACTGCATTCACAAGTGACCGCCACCTCTCACTATCCTCAGTCAGCTCATTCCATTCCATTCCCCCAACTACCACTTCCTGAAGATCCATCTTAATATTATCCTCCCATCTATGCCTAGGTCTTCAAAGTGGGCTCTTTCCCTCAGATTTCCCCACCAATACCCAATACACACCTCTACTCTCCCCCGCACATGCTACATGCCCAGCCCATCTCATTCTCGATTTGATCATCCGAACAATATTGGGTGAGGAGTACAGATCATTAAGCTCCTCATTATGTAGTTTTCTACACTCCCCTGTTCCCTCGTCCCTCTTAGGCCCAAATATTTTACTCCACACCCTATTCTCAAATAGCAGTTAGTGATACAATTTTAAAATGCGAGATGATTCTTGATTAACTGATAACAAGAACTGCAGTCCTTCGGAAGGGAAAAAACGGCCAATTACGGAGATGGAGCTAAAACTCAGTTCCACCATGCACTCAGAACTTACTAGTGCACTTGCATTCACTCAGGAATTGAGGCCGTGTGTATGAAGGAAGACAAAGTCACATAAATTGCAGTCACTCACGATTTTGCCACTTACTGCCCGAGGAAGAAAGCGGGTGGCGTCGGTTGTCTTTTCAGGCCTGTTGACTGACCGTACTGCACGGAGAGACGTAAGGTTGTGCGTGACACAGAATTGAAACAGAATCTGGTGTGTATGTTGCTCAGAGATATCGAAGATGTGGACGGGTATAGTAAATTAATGTATCCTATTCTAACAGGCTGAAAAATGTTTATCTCTATACCACGGGGAGCGCTTCCTGTCTGACTTCTGCCATCCCTACATCCTTTAATGTTTTCTGTATTTTTTAATTCGTTATATTTCTGGAAAGCAAAACAGTACTTGATTAAAAATAATTACAAGTGTTTTAAATAATGTGTTTAGACTACAAGAAACCCTTAAGAAAACAAGAATAATGAAGACATCATGAAATGCTTGAATACGTATTGCAATACTAATTTGTACGTCAGCACAACTGTTGTTATTAACTTGTAAAGAATAGGTCTGAAGATGACTATTTATTAGTCGAAACATGTAGCCTACATATTACCTTGTGTAATAAAACAATTGTGCTGACGTACAAATTAATATTACAAAACAAGAATAAAACTATACAATACACTAACCCTTCCAGTCTTATTATTTGGCAGCGAAACCTGGACGCCAGAAGAATAACAGCAGCAGAGATGAAATACATGAGAAGAACAGCAGGATACACTTGGACGGATTACGAAACAAATGCACGAATTGCAAAGGAGCTAAAAATAACACCAATTACTGGAATACAAGAGAAGCTGGATACAACGTGTAAATAGAATGCCTCGAAATAGGTTACCCAGGGTAATGAAACACTACTACCCACCTGGCAGAAGGAATCATGGAAGACCTTTGAAGAGACTTCTGGATACGTGAGACGTGAACGGATCAAAAAGTGGCCCAACTCCATGAAAGATAAATGATGATGGTGAAAATAATTTTATAAAATCTTGGAAAGAATTATAAAATTACAATTAGTTAAACCATAATTATGATTTTTCCCATTTATGTATGGTTTATTGAGCAAGATGTCATTATTACTGAGCCCCAAATTGACAATCGGGCTTGTGGTTGGTTGCGGTGTTGCGGCTGGAGTTTTTGGACTAACCCCTTACAGAACCTCTCTCGCGCCCAATGCCCTGCCTTAAGAAGCATATTTTTGGTGATTTCCAAAGACGCCAAGAGGAATCAAAGTGTCGCCTCCTGGTTGCTGACACTTGACACCGATACCTCCTACGGTGGCAGGCAAGCCTTGGTGCCACGGTGGAACAAATGCTTTATGTCAATGACGACTTCGTGGAAGTCTGATGTGTACCATCTGCGACATACCTGACATATATAGACAAAATGGATAAAATTCACGCCATCAGAGTGTTTGTTTTAAATTTTTTAAAACTCCTTTGTAATTATAACAAAATTTGAAAATTTAGGCGCACGCACGCTCGCACACACACACATACACACACACACACACACACACACAGAAATTATGGACTCCTGTCAGAACCATCTAATAGAAACGATGACACTGTATTACAGCAAATTGTTACATAAGAGTAAACAGACCACGCTGCAAGAGAGTGTACTCTCTGTGACGGTTAAACTCTCATGAAAGATAAGTCATGTCGCGTACTGGGCATCCTTGCTCCAATTATTCTGGCAATAGTCAGACAGGAAGCGAACTGTTTCAAGGTTAGACATCACATTTCGTAAATTAATAATAGCCATTTTCAGCTGGTCCCTTTCACCACGGTATAGCGGGTCCTTAGGTCCCTGTCACCACGGTATAGCGGGTCCTTAGGTCGCGGGTGGAGACGACAACCTCGAGATATACAGGACAGCTGCAAATACATTGCATAAAGAGTTGAGGACAGCCGACAGTGGGTAGTGTCGTAACTTTGGCTTGGGAGAGAGACTAACAACTCCTCGCCATATAAAAACCAACATGACACGAAATGTTACATAGGCCCTCGGACTTCGACAATTCTTTGGAACGGCCTGGGCAACAGAAAATGACAGGAGATTTAGAACGTGGAGTGCGAGACTTATCGGAGAAATGCGATGAAAGGGCGTGGACTGAAGTCATCTGGCTCTGGACAGAAACAAGTGAATGGTTCTTGCGAATACCAAGACAACTTCGGTGTGTGAATCGCTATTTAAGTTTTGGCAGGTGAAGAAGGAATTAGCTCCATGGACCTGGAATGAAGAACGAAGACAAGGCAGAAATTACGATCCCGGTATGACGTCACTTACATAATTTTTTCTTCGGAACTGGTTCATTCAATCTCTGCCGTTGATCCTGGTTCGTGGGAGGGCGCAAGCGGTTCCGAAACCTACATTACGAGTTCTCCTCGCTTCTTGTCTTGTACTCAGATGCTAGTGGTAAATAAATGGACTGTTTGACTCTGCAGATGAAAACGAGTGGATGGCGACCCTTTCAAATGCCGGAAACCCTTTACCAGTCGACAAGGCACAATAAACTGAAGACCCAATTTTCATCTTCCTACTTCCTTCAAACCGAAGTCATGTCCCCGAAAAAGGTCATTCAACAACCTAAGAATCATTAAGAATTTTCTCCTGGAAATTGATGTCATGAAGTATAATAGTAGACAAGGACTGACTTTTGGGAGGAACGTGATGCCTCAAACAGTACCCTGAAAAGGAAGGCAACAGGTTTTTGTGACAGGTCGATACTGTACTGTACACCAGACTACATGGCGCGTCACATCTCAGAAGTTAAAGCAGTTGCCGTGAGATAATCAAATCTAACATTAGAATGAAATAATCATGTATGTTTAAAAACACGTGGGTCTATTTCATTTAGATATTAAGTAATTAGTGTCGAATGGGATCGACGGCGAAATTCTCCCTCTACCGGCCTTATTGCTCGTACTTTTCCCCGTACGGTTTAAACTATATACAGTACAACTAAGGTAATTCATGTTTGACAATAAAAACAACAACAACGGTGGCACGTGAAGAGGTGAATGACCGACCTGGTGGAGGACGTCGACAAGTAGAAGGGAACACGGCCAGTCATGCAGCTGGGTACACCCCCTTCTGAAGGAGAGGTAGTGGGAACTAGTGTACTGCGGCAGCGTGCTGGCTCTTCATGAACCAGTCTGCCACACACGTCAACAGGCGACAGTACCCTTCGTAGTTCAGGTCAAAACTTTGGAATGCATAAAATTCTGCGATGTAATAAGATCATGAATTCAGAAGCATCACTTGAATGAAGTTGGCTGCAAGTTCCTTTCGACGAGGGAGACAAATGATAGTAGTGGCAATTTCTTACAGACGTTTCGGGACAACTTATCACGAAAAGGTTCAGCCTCTTTCTGACCTTTCTCAATAGTACTATCACAATAAATTATTTGGGGACAAGAAATTTTCTTCAAATGGCACTTTTCTGTGGTTTGATTTTTGAGGCTTCTTGGTATACATCGATATGACTGGACAAACATCCTGCCAACTGTATTCAGGGTTGAAAAACTGAATTTAGTTAGGCACGTCAGCTGATAATTGGAATAAATTCTTTCAACAATGAAGGAGGCAGCATTTTTTTTAGAATAGTCCGTATCTGCCTAGAAACATTCACGGTTTCAACAGCCAGAAGACTACCATTTCGACATTTTCCGCCCTGTAAGCCTGAAACCCCTTGTAATTATATTTTTGAATCGATATCTCCAAATTCATTAACATCATTGTAATATTTCTCCAAGTGCTAAAGTAGTGCTCTTTTAGCGTGAATATGCAGGTAACGGGTCTCGGTCTAAATCAACTTGGATTAATTTGGCATTCAGAGGACCGCGCGCCGTGATATATTCTTATAATAAAAGCCAACCAGACGCACTGTTTCTCAAATTTATTTGGTAAAGAACTCTACATGTTTTGGACAGATTTACTGTCCATCATCAGGAGTCTAGTACTGTATTCACAGCAACAGGTATTTGTCGTACTAGTTATGTTGACTCTCTGCTAGCGAGGTCAGGATGTTATATCCTGACCTCGCCAGCAGAGTGTCAACATAACTAGCATGACAAATACCTATTACTGTGAATACAGTATTAGGACTTCTGATATGGACAGTAAATCTGCCCGAAACATGTAGAGTTCTTCGCCAAATAAAGTTGAGAGACAGTGCGTCTGGTTGGCTTTTATTATAAGAAATTGAATTAAGTTGTGAAGGCCTATTCACTTGACGATTTTGCAGTGAACAAAGCGACCTGGATCGATATATCGAACGGTGTGATTCTCTTCTGCTTGCGAACCCGCAGTGCATTATACAAACACACACACAGATTAACATTTCAAATTGATATAGCTGAATATGATAATAAAGAACAATAAAACAAAGTAGGGCTTACATATCTTACGTTTATTGGACCGCGCACCATTGTGACAGTTGAAGAATAAAAGACCAACTTGATGTCACTTGCTATTTTATTTCACTTCTGTGTTCAACATGTTTCGGACATTAATATATCCATCATCAGGAGCTTGCGACTATTCTGTTGAATTACCACATTGG
>Ga0123355_10010860_pt1 | contig 14006 bp, 10 predicted proteins | sample TergutEmb28metaG_3_FD_89872 | JGI IMG/M metagenome (GOLD analysis project Ga0123355, IMG submission 89872) | Embiratermes neotenicus P1 segment gut microbial communities from Petit-Saut dam, French Guiana - Emb289 P1 | ecosystem: Host-associated > Arthropoda: Insects > Digestive system > Gut ... | reverse complement strand
GATTTGCATATCTAATATGTCAAACATACTGCCCAAGTAAAACAGGCGCAATTGTCCGTCACGTACGCCCCAATCAAACTCATAGGTGTCGCCCGGCATACCGCCGCGGCCAGTGCCGTCTGCATTAAATATATATTGCCAGCGGGCATCGTCATCCCAAGACCATATACCTATAAGAGGCTGGTACGTTTCCCCCGGGCCATAACAATAGGAGAAAAACCATAAATCATTTGTGCCTTGTGCACACTCCATACGAAGAAAGCCGTCCACAAAACTGTATTCCCAGCGCTCTACACGAAAGATGTCATCTTCTACATCTTCGTAATGTTGAATTATTAATATGTCCTCAATTGTGCCCCACGAAATACGAATCGTATCGTCAAACTCTCCACGCAGGCCTGTTCCGTCGCTGTTAAACTCGTATCTCCAGCTAAAATATTGGTTAGATGTCCATGTGCCAAAAAGTTCTTGAGCTACTCCTCCAAGATAACCTTCACGGGTGTAGGTATCAACTCTGCCTCTTTCCTGTCTGCTTTCTATGCGGAATGTATTGTCATAAATTATAAAGCTCCAGCGTTCATTACGAATGTAACCTGATGGAACTGTTCCTTGGCGACGTATATTTAATGTGCTGCCAGTGACGCCCCATGTAATTTCCTCATAATCGCCAGGCTCTCCTCGTATGCCTGTTCCGTCTTCGTTAAACACGATAGAGTAAAGTGTCCCTTCGTCGTTTAGCCACGTGCCTACAAAGATAGAAGCCGGTGTACCTGCGCCACATGCGGTTAGTAGCCAAACAGCTATGACAGCCAGAGAGGCTAATGCGGTAAATTTGATGCTTTTAATAAATTTGTTCATGTTTAATATCCTTTCGGGAAGATATTTGTATGTAGTGGCCACACGCCCTAATATACATAACTGAAGGAGTATAATATGAAAGTCGTATGTTGTCAAAAAAATGGACGAGGTCTACTTCAAATGGATTTGCACAAAATATGGAAGTGCCCGTAGAATGTAATGTAATGCGAAAATAAATTTCAGTTGGTTACTAATAGTAACCAACTGAATACCCAGCATTAAGAATTACCCGCAATGTGCGGACAGGAGGTAATAGTATGGACGAAACTTTGAAATGCCCGGTTACAGGCAACACCACCGGGCCCAACTTTACAGAAGGCAGGCCAACCAACAGAGATTGGTGGCCAAACCAACTGGACATAAGTGTTTTGCACCAAAATTCAAGTTTGAGTAACCCGATGGGAGAGGCGTTTAATTACGTCGAAGAGTTTAACTCGCTTGACCTGCAAGCGGTGAAAGATGACCTTGTTGCGCAAATGACCAATTCTCAGGAATGGTGGCCGGCGGACTATGGGCATTACGGGCCTTTCTTTATAAGAATGGCGTGGCATAGTGCCGGTACATACAGAACCATGGATGGCCGGGGTGGAGCAAGAGACGGAACGCAAAGGTTCCCGCCACTTAATAGCTGGCCGGACAATGTAAATTTGGATAAAGCCAGAAGGCTGCTGTGGCCAATTAAGAAAAAATACGGCAGAAAAATATCATGGGCAGACCTTATGGTGCTGGCAGGTAACTGCGCAATAGAATCTATGGGGCTTGAATTGATAGGGTTTGCCGGCGGGCGGGAAGATGTATGGGAGCCACAGCAAGATATAGACTGGGGTGCCGAGACAAAATGGCTCAGTGACGATGAAAGATATTCCGACGGGCAGTTAGACAGCCCTTTAGCGGCGGTGCAAATGGGGCTTATTTATGTAAACCCGGAAGGGCCTGGCGGGCAGCCCATACCATCAGAATCTGCAAAAGATGTGCGGGAGACATTCGCTAGGATGGCAATGAATGACGAAGAAACAGTTGCACTGGTGGCAGGAGGCCATACATTTGGCAAGGCACATGGTGCCGCACCGGCTACATACGTAGGTCCAGAGCCAGCAGCCGCACCCATAGAAGAACAAGGGCTTGGTTGGAAAAACAGCTTTGGTACAGGTAATGCAGACGACACAATAGGAAGCGGAATAGAAGGAGCGTGGAAATCTAACCCCACAACTTGGGATATGGGCTATTTGCGAATCTTGTTTAAGTATGAATGGGAGCTTACAAAAAGTCCGGCAGGTGCATACATTTGGCTTGCAAAAGACTGCGAAGATGAAGACATGGTAGTAGATGCACACAATCCAGATAAAAAACACCGCCCAATGCGCACTACGGCTGACATGGCTCTGAAATACGACATAATATATGAAAAAATTGCAAAAGACTACTTGGCCAACCCTGAAAATTTTGCAGACGCATTTGCAAAAGCATGGTTTAAACTTACCCACAGAGACATGGGGCCAACGTCCCTTTACTGGGGGCCTGATGTACCAAAAGAAGAATTCCTATGGCAAGACCCCCTTCCTAAATGCGAAGGATACGTTGTAAACGACCATGATATAGATGAGCTAAAGGCTCGAATAGTGTGGACGGGTTTAACAATATCCCAGCTTATAAGAACTGCATGGGCAAGTGCCGCTTCTTTTAGAGGCTCAGACAAAAGAGGTGGGGCAAACGGCGCACGCATTAGGTTAGAGCCACAAATTTCTTGGGAAGTTAACCAGCCAGAGCAGTTAAAAGAAGTGCTGGAAAAGTATGAGCAGGTTCAGCAAGAGTTTAATACCGGCCCCGGGCGAAAGTATGTATCACTTGCAGACTTAATTGTGCTTGGCGGCGTTGTGGGGTTGGAGCTGGCAATGAAAAACGCAGGCATAGAAGTAGATGTTCCGTTCTCCCCTGGAAGAGTTGATGCAACACAAGAGCAAACGGATGTTTCATCTTTTTGTGTGCTAGAGCCGCTTTATGACGGGTTTAGGAATTATCAAAAACAGACGTTTTCTTCATTGCCGGAGGAGTTACTAATTGACAGGGCGCAGCTATTAACACTAACTGCACCAGAAATGACGGTGCTGCTTGGGGGCTTAAGGGTTTTGTTTAATAACTACGGCCATTCTCTGCACGGTGTGTTTACTAACTCGTTAGAAACGCTGACAAATGATTTTTTCGTAAACCTTTTGGACATGGATACAGAGTGGAAGCCAACCGAAGATAAAAATTTATTCATTGGCGTTAGCAGAAAAACTGGCGAACAAAAATGGACAGCAACGAGAGTAGATTTAATTTTTGGCTCTCACGCTCAGCTAAGAGCTATTGCAGAGGTGTATGCAAGTGATGACGCTATGCATAAGTTCCTGACAGACTTTGTTGCGGCGTGGAATAAAGTTATGAATGCCGACCGGTTTGACTTACTGAGGGAACCGCAGCCGTTTTGAGACATTCAATAAAATATGTTTATATCGCCTTAGGCTTTCTTTTTCTGGGGCTTGGTGCGGCCGGGGTTGTGTTACCTCTTATTCCCACAACGCCTCTTGTCTTGCTGGCAGCTGTATGTTTTGGCAAAAGCTCCAATAAGCTTCATAGCTGGTTTATATCCACTCGTTTCTACAAAAACAATGTAGCAGGGTTTGTAGAAAAAAGAGCTATGACTATCAAGACTAAAGTGAAATTGCTAGTTACAATAACAGTGTTTATGGGGTTTAGTTTTTTTATAATGCGTATTGTATCTGCGCTATTTGTGCCGCAGGTAGTACTTGCTGTTGTATGGATTTTGCATGTTTTGTATTTCGGGTTTAAAGTTAAAACAATGCCAAAGTTGTAAGTTATAAAAGCCACTATAAATATTGACGGTTTTACCGCCGGTGTTTACAGTGGCTTTTGGCATGGTTTTTGTTGAACTTCCGTTGAAGTTAATAGTTTAATATAACATGTATAATGCCATACACTCATAGGAGGTTACTAAATGGTAAAATTTAGATATGTACTGCCAATTTCAGGGTTACTTGTAGCTATACTAGGTATCACTCTAATTTTTATAACAGAAGACGTTTTTTATAAACTATCTATACCAATAGGCATTGCCATGGTATTATTAGGCCTTACAGAGTTTGTGACACTCTATAAAAAAGAGAAACAAGAGCGAACAAAAACCGCACTAATAAGCGGGGGCGTGGCGGTTTTGCTTGGCCTATACACAGTATTTGGCCGTGGGATAGAGGCTGTAACAACAATACTGCCTATAGTTTTTGCGTTATGGATAGTATCTGTAAGTGCCTGCCGTATAAAAGACGCCTTAGAACGCCGTAGCCGTGGCCACCCGCTATGGTTTATCGCTTTTAGCTTTGGGGTTTTAAGTATTGGCCTTGGCATTTTACTTGTGTTCCACCAGCGCTTTTCTATTTTTGTGGTAATATACTCTCTTGCAGCAATGTTTATTTCCTATGGGATTAACACAATATATATGTTTTTTTATATCAAACGAAACGGAGAAGATGAAGAATGTTAGAAAGATTTAGCGTACGCAAGCCCTTTACAGTACTAGTTGGGGTAATTCTGGTAATAGTATTGGGGGTTGTGTCTTTTACAAACACATCCACAGACTTGCTGCCAGCAATGGATTTACCGTTTTCCGCAGTTTTCACAACTTACATTGGTGCCACGCCGGAGCAAGTAGAGAGGGATATTTCCATCCCACTAGAGGGCCGTTTAAGTACATTAAGCGGTATTCAATCGGTTCAATCCATTTCAAACGAACATGTTTCCATAATAATTTTAAGCTTTACAGATAATACAAACATGGACACAGCCTCCTTAGAAATACGGGAAGCCCTGGATATGATGAACCTACCAGACGGCGCGTCCCGCCCAATGACCATCCGCATGAACCCAGAAATGCTGCCGATATTATCTGCCAGCATATATATGGAAGGCGTTAGCATAGACGAACTTTCGGACTTTGCAACAAACGAAGTTGCACCTGCGTTAGAAGGTGTACCTGGGGTTGCAATGGTTAACCTGTCTGGCTTGGTACAAAACCAAATGCATGTTGTGCTACGCAGCGAATATGTAGAAGCCATAAACCAAGGCTTGGCTCAAGCCGTGCATACCATGATGGAAATGGCCATGGCAGAAATAAACCAGCAAATAGAAGCTGCAGTGGCCATGCAAGTAGAAGCTGCTACAGACGCCCGCATGGCGGAGCTTTTACAAGATGAACTTTCTCCGGAAGAAGCTGGCTTGCAGTTGCAGCAGGAGCTGCCGTATATAATTGAGCAAGTAACCCAAGAGGTAATTTACGCCATGGCAGCAGAAGCAGAGGGCGGCGGATTTGGCGGTATGGAGCTTGACGCAATAGGGGTTCCCGCCGAAATGCTTACTGTAGACACGATTATGGGAATACTAATGGCGCAAAACTTCTCTATGCCGGCGGGTATGATAACCGACAGCGATGTTGAATATATGGTGCGTGTAGGCGACAGGTTTAACGACTTGTACGAAATACAAAATATGTTAATCTTCGACCCGGGAACAATGGGTATACCCGGTTTGGAACCCATTCGCCTACAAGATGTTGCAGATGTTTTTGTAACAGACGACAGTTACCGCAGTTTTACCCGTGTAAACGGCCATCCTTCTGTTATGCTAAGCATTCAGCGGCAGAGCGAATTTTCTACCGCAGATATTGCCGGAGCAGTGCGTGACCGTATGGACTTGCTAATGGAAGAGCATGACGGCTTGGGTTTTGCCGTGTTAATGGACCAAGGCGAAATGATTGGCATGGTTATAGGCTCTGTAATAAGCAATTTGCTATGGGGCGGTTTGTTGGCTATTGTAATTTTGCTGCTGTTCCTGCGGGATTTACGCCCTACACTTATTGTTGCAGTTTCTATCCCGGTTAGTCTTATGCTTGCGTTTACCCTTATGTATTTTACCGGCGTAAGCCTAAACATGGTTTCCATGGGTGGTTTGGCGTTGGCCGTTGGTATGCTGGTGGATAACTCCATTGTTGTAATAGAAAATATCTACCGTATGAGAGCTACCACGGGGCGCAGTGCCGCACGTGCGGCTGTGTCTGGCGCAAAACAGGTGGCAGGTGCAATTACTGTTGCTAGTATTACTACTATTTGCGTATTCTTCCCAATTGTTTTTACCGGTGGTATGACACGCATGATTTTTGCAGATTTGGCTCTAACCATTGCGTTCTCGCTTATGGCAAGCCTTATAATTGCCCTTACGGTTGTGCCGGCGGCTTCCAGCATATTGCTAAAAAACATGAAGCAAGAAAAATTGCAGGAAGGCAAATTTTTTGCAAAGTTTGTAAACTGGTACGAGTCCAGCTTGCGGGTTGCGTTGCGCTTTAAATGGGCGGTACTGTTGTTTGCGGCGGTGGCTTTTGTAATAAGTTTATGGGCACTTTTGCAGCGTGGTATGGAACTGTTCCCACCTATGGATGCACCGCAAATTAACGTTTCGGCAGAAATGCCCGAAGGCTCTACATTTGACGAAACTGTAATTGTAGCAGAAAAATTATCTGAAAGAGTTTTGGCCATTGCAGATGTAGAAACGGTTGGCGTAAACGTTGGCGGCGGCGGAATGATGGGCGCAATGGCCGCAAGCTTTGGTATGGGCGGCATGGCAGGCGGCGGTGGCACAAATATCAACATGGATATTTTGCTGGCAGACGACCGCAGTATGTCTCAAGAGGAAGTAAACGAACAAATCCGCTCTATAACCGAAGACCTTGGCCTTGAAGCAAGCATAGGCGGTGCCGACGGCGGCATGGGCATGATGGCCGGGGACGCAATTTCTATTAGAATAGAAGGCCGTGAGCTGGACGATATAAGGGACACCGCAATAGCCATTGCAGACCTTGTGCGCACAGTAGATGGCACGTTAAACGTAACAGACATGGTGCAGCAAGGCGCACCAGAACTGCGTATAAGTGTTGACAAAGACAGAGCTATGGCCCACGGTTTAACCGTAGCGCAAGTATTTATGGCCGTTAATGGCGAAATAACTGTACCAGAACACTCCTTTGAAATGAACGTAGCAGGCAGGAATTATGAAATAGTAGTTAGCGATGGGGACTTTATTGCCCCAACAAAAGCCGATATACAAAACATGCAAATTGCAACGTTAAGCGGCTTTGTACAACTATCAGACATTGCGGAAGTGTATGAAGACATTGGCTTTACATCTATAAACCGGATAGACCGCAACCGTTTTGTTACCGTAAGCGGGGAAATAGAAGAGGGCTTTAACGTTACACTTGTAAACCAAGAAATACAAAACTTGCTGGACGATTTTACCCCCATTGGCGACACTACAATTCATATAGGTGGGGAGATGGAAGCCATTGCCGACGCCTTTGGCGACTTGCTTCTTATGCTTGGTTTGGCTGTCGTGCTTATATATTTGATTATGGTAGCACAGTTCCAGTCTTTACTCTCGCCGTTTATTATCATGTTTACTATACCTCTGGCGTTTACCGGTGGTTTTGTGGCTCTTATGGTTGCCGGTACACCTTTATCAATTGTTGCTATGATAGGGCTGATTCTTTTAGCCGGGGTATCTACAAATAATGGTATTGTATTAATAAGCCGTGTAAACCAAATGCGCTGGGAAGGTATGTCTAAAAAAGACGCAATAATCGACTCTGGACGCAAGCGTATAAGACCGATTTTGATGATGGCAATTTCTACGATATTTGCCATGAGTGTAATGGCTTTTGGTATTGGCGAAGGTGCAGAAATGATGCAGCCTATGGCAATTGCCACTATTGGCGGTTTGATATATGGTACGTTAATGACGTTGTATGTTGTGCCTGTGTTGTATGATATGTTCCATAGGAATAAGGATATTACGCTTGAGAATTTGGATGATGATGTGGATATCGTAGAGTAACGTAGTGATATGAGGCAATTGCTGACTATGATTGTGAGCAATTGCCTTTTTTGTATTCGTTAAAGTTGCTCTGCACGAAGCGTACGGCGGAGCCACTTTTCATATCTTTGTATATTCTATAGCATAGTCATTTGCCACATTAAAAGACAAAATATGTGAAACGATGGCAAAATATAATCGCATATATGTTAGTATTAAACAGCAAATAAGAGGAAGAATGAGAAATGATGAGCTTTACTACAACAAAGTTAATGTGTGTGGCTAAGAACATGACTTCAGAACATTTACAAAGGAGATGAGTGCTATAGAGCATATAGGCAAATTTACAATTGATGATTTTGGTAGGCTTGTTATACCAGGTAAATTGCGGACTTTGCTTAACTGGGAGCTTGGCAGTAAAATTGATATGTATTATGCAGATGGCAATACTGCTATTTTGCAATTAGCGAAAGAAGAGAGTGAACTCACTTTATGTGCAGTATGTGAAGAGGCTGATGGGACTATAATGGTTAAAGGTGTTTTCATTTGCAATGATTGTGTGAATAATGTTGCGAAGTTTAAAACATTATAGTAGGGATACTTGCGCCTTGGCAGCCATCTAGGCATATCTGTGGTAGATATATAGTCGCAGCTATTTGAAACCGTCCGCCGTAGCTGGTAATTTCCCCTCACTACTGTGCCAATTCTTCTTGCGTACTAAAGCACGCAGCGTCATCATTTCCTTGTATTGCAGAAAAATTCCTGCGCTACGATGGACGGTTTTTAAAGGTAGTAACTACAACAGTGCACTCTATGGCTTGATTGGGGCTATACCATGGCTAGGCTCGCCATGTTGTACGATTACAGTATTAAAGCTAAACATTGCAATTAAAGCTATGACTAGTGCAATACTTTCCTTTCCCACTCTACTACCCCTAATTCATATGCATTTTTGTAATAAGCACCACACATTTCAGCCATTTTCAACGATTTTATTAAACTGTTGTTTTTTTGATAGTGGTCCCGAAGAAGTTCGCAATAATCTAAGACAATATCATTTACGGATTTGTTTGATAAATATGGTATTGCCTCGTTTTCTATATAATTAAGAGAGTTTTCTTCATTTAGTGTCGTAAGGTGTTTTAGCGACTCAAACATAACTGAAAAGATTTCATTTTCTTTTGACAACTCTTTTCCTTCTGCTATTAATGGCGGATACTTGGCATAAGCATTTATTTCCACGAGACAACGAGTTTTTTGATAAAGGTTTTGTAGATAAAGTAAATTTTCTTTTGTGCAGTAATCAAATACCTTATCATAATATATTAATGCAGTGTCCCAATTTTTGGCACTATAATAGAGATACCCCATGTTGTGTAAAATATGGCCTATCATGTGTATGTTTTTATCAGCTTCTGCTTTTATATAGCTTTTTGACAATATTTTATTTGCTCTCTTAACATAGCCCCATTTAATTAAATTTATAGCAAGTAAGTTGTCTACCATATAATCGAGATCAGTTTTTTTCTCTGTTGCGTTAAAATTACAATAATTATCTATAAACATGACAACATTAGTAAAGTACCCAAGTGCAGACAAACAGTTGGCTATATAATAATGAAGAGTCTTGTTTTCCTCAAAACCGCCTTTCATGATTTTAAAGGCTTTTGTGTAAAAATCCAAAGCTTTTTGGTATTGCTTATTGCAATAAGCAAGTGTCCCATTGTTGTAATAAAACCAAAACATGATATCATTGTTTGCTTTATCTAGGGTGTGTGCTAATTTTGTTAATATGTTTGTGGCTAATTCAAATTTATCGTCAACTAACAACAACCTGGAGCTAAATAAGCTGTACAAATCGTTAAGCTCTTTCTCGAAAGGCAGGTGTACAATTGGAGACAACTCTTTTTGTATCTGTTTAGCAAGCTCAAAATTATGCTCACTAATCATATCATTCCATAGGTATAACCTGTCCACAAAGCCTTTGCGCTCATCTTCAAACAAGGGCATCCCTTGTATTCCCAATATCTGCTTTATTACTATTAAGGTGCTCATGTCACATTGATCTGTGCCTCTTTCAATATCACCAAGGGCTGTACGGCTATAATTAATCTTAAATGCCAATGTCTCTTGAGTAATGTCTCTGGCTTTTCTTATTGCTTTAATTTTTTCACCTAAAGATAAATTACATTTTTTCATATATACCCTCCAGAGTAAAGGATTTTAGAGCTGGTATTTTAAATCGCGTTTTTGAATAAGACATAATTAAGCCAGTTGCTATGCTATTAAGTGGCTTGGGAAACAAGCCTACTAAACATATGGCTGTCGGCCCATTTACGGCATAAAAAAGGTGGTTAGCCGTGTGAGAAAATTACTCCGATTATTATTTTCCTACCTTGCTACTTATTTTATAGTTTATATAATCTCTGCCTATGTTAATAAGCCATTCAATTTCGTCAAATTGTTCTTGCGTGGGGTTTTCGTATACAAATGTCCCGCTGGGGCATAGGGTGTGGGTCTTGTTTTTTGCTTTGAATTCCATGCTCAAATCACAGGCTTCCACACAGTGGATGCAATGACGTTGTTCAATATTTATGAATTTAGTCCTCTTCTCATCTGGCAATGAGTTTATGAATGGCTCAAGGTTGTTTTTTCTTTCAAAATAAAATGCACTGATGCTTAAGTTAAAATCATCTATGTCTTCCAAGCGGATATACAGGACATTCCCTTTATTGTAGCGGCAGTCATATCTGTTTTTTGACTTCCAAAGTGGTTCCATATCCAATCCACGCACAAATTCAATAAGGCGAGCCAGGCTCTTGCAGGATTCTTCTCCTTTCATGAAATAAGCCAGTGCATCGTCTATAGGAGGCTTAACCAGACGTTGCTCTTTATTGGTTTGCTCGAATATGGATATTACGCCATCAGAGCTTACAGTGTTTCGCTTTCTCCAGCGTTTCATATAGCTGCTGCTAGACTCCTCGTTCAGGGTCTTTTTAATGGGATAGTTTAAGTAATCATTTTCCGCCCAGCGCAACTCATTTATAATCCATTTTTCCAGCCAATCAAACTCCGTTGTTTCATCCAAATAGAACCAGACACCAGCACTGCAACACAAATGAGTTTCGCCATTATGCTCAAATTCAAAGTATTTCCCCAGTTCTCCGCAGGTACGAGGGTCTTTGCATGGTCTGCATCCTCTGCTGTTTTTTAACGTCCAAATCATGGTTTCGGGGAAGTCGTTTGTAATGCTGTATGGCGCAGCAAAATGGTTGCCGTGGATATTTATTCTGCACCCTGGGCCTCTCATTGTCTCGCCAATGTCAATTCGGCAAACTTTTGTTTTTGCCTTTTTTGCGTGGTAATTAAAAATCATTCCGCCGCGATGGTCGTTCGTGAGCTTTGCTTTACAGCCGCTTTCGGTTAAAAGCTTGTCTATGGCAATGAGCCAGCTTTTTACCTTCTGCGGTTGCGAACCTTCAATTTCGTTTAATGCGTTGCTAACGTTGGTTAAATGATATTCATCCATCCGTTTGTTCCCCTTTCTCAACACTTCTTAAATCAGCTTATTCACACAAAGCCCTTGGCGAACGTCAAATCATATGTAATGTTTATGATACCATGATGTTTGGAATTTATCTATTATATTACATAAAATTCTTAATATGTTACCATGTGCACAAAGGTTTTATAACAGTTGACCATACCCATGTAAAAGGCGTATAATCGTAGACAACCAGGAGGTGGCTATGGAAGCTAAGAACAAAGAAACAGATAAACGCAACGCCAAAACATACACAGATTATCGCTTTCGCGTGCGCAAAGACAGCGACCTTGCTAGGATGCTAGAAGACCATTTGGAAAATGGTGAAGTGTCGTTAAATTTTTTGATTTCAGAGCTGTTATGTAACCACTTTGAATGCAAACTGCCGCACCGGGAATATAGGCGTACGATACGAGAAAAAATTATTTAGTGTAAAGTTAGCACTTGTAAAGTATTCTAAAAAACAATATGATATCGACATCAATTTTGACAAGAGGCCGAAATGTGGTAACAGGGGGTAAATGATCAATTACATAATAATAAACAAAAGCCATCACAATTTATTAATTAATTGTGGTGGCTTTTATAAAACTAAACGAAAGTGAAAATATAAAATTTTTAACTTTTCCGGCCTATAAGCAATATAAATCTCCTGCCTTTTTGTCTAGCGCCTGTCTATCCTTAATATGAAAACCGTGGAAGTCTTTACTCAAAACTCCATCTTTACATAATTTATTTAGACAGCGCAAGAGATGGCGGTAGCTTGCACCCACTACTACAGCTACTTCTGTAAGTGTTTCTTGGAAAAGATTGTTGTTTGAAGTTTGAGCAATATAGGCACATACTCTGGATTCTATTGGTTGCAATGTAGTTATTGCGCCGTTAATAACTCGTTGAGTAAGTTTTTCAGCTAATTCAGTAGCGATAAGGTTTATAAAAGCATTATTTGCTTTTAGCGAATTACTATAAATATTTAGTGGCAACGCAATGCAGGAAAACTCCGTGACAGCCTGAACTGTGGTATGGTTTGTAGGCTTATTAGTCATGAGTTCTATGTCGCCAATTACCCCTTTTGATGCAAAAAACGCAAGTAAAAGCTGCTTGCCGCTGGACAGGTTTAAAAAGACCTTTGCCTTACCAGAGATAACTAAGTATATACAGTCCATAGGCTCCCCTGCACGTGAAATAAATTCGTCCTGTTCGAATGTTAAATGAAGCCCATATATTAAGTCTAAGTTTTGTAATTTGTATTGGGATAGCAATGTCATGCATTCAGGCTTGTTTACATCTATTCCTTGTTTTTTCATGCTGTCTCCTAGGTTAGTGTGACATATGTCATATACACAGTATACAAGCCTACATATAATCAGGCAAGGAGGTGTTTGTATGTTTTATTTTCTTTCATTACTAACGGGTATTTTAATTTCAGTAATGGTTGCATTTAATGGTGGCCTTACGGGGCAGTATGGCATATACCTAGCCACAGTTATTATACATATTGCCGGTTTGCTTCTGATAACAACTGTGGTTCTTATAAAAAAGGATAAAGTATTTGCTTCAAGGTATCCTATCTACCTTTACTTGGGGGGTGCAATAGGGGTTTTTACCACGGTGTTTAACAATATGGCATTTGGCCGGATTAGTGTATCTGCTATTTTGGCATTGGGGCTTTTGGGGCAGAGTGTTTCCGGCCTTATAATTGACCATTATGGGCTTTTGGGTATGCAAAAGCATTCATTCACTAAAAGCAAGTTATTTGGTATTTTTCTTATTTTGGGCGGCATTGCGTATATGATAGATAACTTGGAGATAGTGGCGGTTGCTATATCTTTTGTGGCCGGGGTAAATATTGTATTATCCCGGACTTTTAATGCTAAGCTCTCCAATGTAACAAATGTACGTACGGCAACATTTTACAATTATTTAATTGGGCTTACTGGGTCTGTTATTGTGTTGCTGGTTTTGGGGAATAGGGGTACTCTTTTTGTTTTTTCTCCGCCGTTATTATCTAGTTGGTGGATATATTTAGGCGGCATATTGGGCGTATGTGTTGTTTTGTTAAGCAATATCACTGTTGTAAAGATATCGGCATTTTATTTAACTTTGCTTATATTTATTGGCAAAATATTTTCCGGCATTTTAATTGATGTTTTTATTGACCGGGAAATATCGCACCTGAATTTGGTTGGGGGCGTGCTTGTGGCTTTAGGCTTTGGTGTTAATTTGCTAATGGATAAAAGAGAAAGTGCGAAGTGACAGAAATAGGAGCGCGTAAGGTTTTTAGCGATGCTGCATTGTGGAAAATTCACAAGTTATAGCAATATGATTTTGCGTTGTCTGAAAATGAGACCGAAATGCACGGCTTCATGTGCGTTCTCGGGCGAAATTTGAGGCTACACAAAACTAAATTGCTATATACGTGGGCGTTTTCAAGCTAAATGACTATACTATAAGCAAACGAAAAAGGCGAAAATCGTTGGTACGATTTTCGCCTTTTCCAATAATTATTGCCTATGCACGAGGATTGACAAGCGTCAACTCAAGCGTTTGCCCATAAGCAGTTACAGTAAGGTAAATCCGCTGCCATGGAGCATTAAAGTTAACATCAAAGCCATTTTGCGCAGATACACCCACAGTGTTTATCCGGCGCAGATGCACCATTGCATCGTTGCCATCTTGGTCAACAGCG
>Ga0123355_10010857_pt1 | contig 14008 bp, 13 predicted proteins | sample TergutEmb28metaG_3_FD_89872 | JGI IMG/M metagenome (GOLD analysis project Ga0123355, IMG submission 89872) | Embiratermes neotenicus P1 segment gut microbial communities from Petit-Saut dam, French Guiana - Emb289 P1 | ecosystem: Host-associated > Arthropoda: Insects > Digestive system > Gut ... | reverse complement strand
CCATAATCGCTATATCGCTGTCTGTTTTTTTTGCATAATGCGCAAGCTTCATAACTGTATCCATCGAGTCGTTGCCGCCGATATATATAAACCAGCCAATGTTATATCTGCGAAGGTTTTCGAATATGATTTCATATGTTTTAGGGTCATCATTTGGGTTGCCAAGCTTTAACCTGCATGAGCCAAGGGCAGACGCCGGCGTGTGAACCAGCCGGTTTAAGGCGCTGGGGTTTGACAGTTGTTCACTTAGGTTAATGATATTATCGTTTATTACACCTTTAATCCCGTGCAACGCCCCATATACATAACCAACATCTAAGCTTGTTACAGCCCGTTCAAAAATACCCGCCAAAGTCGCGTTTATGGCTACGGATGGGCCGCCGGATTGTGCTACAAGTAGATTTTTCGCGTTTTGACTTTTCATAGGCAACAACCTCAATTCATATAATTTACCACTATGACACGTGATATCATAGCCTATATATGCTACAATTATTTTAGCAAAAATCAATAGGTAACAGTGTGCATATATGGAAATGCTAAAGCCCGTCGTTGCGAGCGAAGCGAAGCAATCCAGTAGTATTTAAAAAGCTTAGCTTGTGCTGGATTGCTTCGTCGCTTTGCTCCTCGCAAAGACGGATGGTGTGCAGAAAGGAACTTATCTATGAAAACAAAAAAATTGCTGTCTGTTTTTCTTGTACTTATCTTCATTTCTTCAACTCTCCCCATTTCCGCCGCTAACCCTAACCCAATCCGCGTCTCCATCGACGGGACATATGTAAACTTCTCCAATAACATCCATCCGCAAAACATCGGGGACAGGGTTTTAGTGCCTGCGCGTGGGGTTTTCGAAATGCTTGGGTTCTATCCAGAGTGGGATAGTGTGCGCCAGAGAGTAACCCTTACCAGACACGATTATGTAATTATCCTAACCATAGGCAGTACCACTTTTACGGTCAATGGTGTGACCCGCCAACTGGAGGTTCCCGCGCAGATTTTACATGGCGGCACTACATTCTTACCTTTGCGCCACCCGCTTGAGGCAATCGGGTATACCCTCGAATGGGACGGGCCCGCGCAAACCGTACGTATTTCAACCGCCCGCGGGTTAACCTGGGTGCATGGGTTTTACGCTTTTGGGTCTTTTGGGCAACGGGCGCTGATACATGACATGGATTCGGTATCATTTGGCTGGAGTGTAATGAACTGGGACGAGGAAAACGGCACCAGACTAAACACAACCTCGGCCAGCAACAACGAGTGGCATATCCCCGCTGGGTACGAGCTGATTGCCAACTACCCGCGCGCAAACGGCGCGAGGACCCACTTAAACGTTTTTATGGACACATCTATCGGCCTTAGCGGCCTTATCGCGTGTGGGGAATCCCGTAGCGCCGCCGTTGCAGCCATAATTTCCGAGTTAACACGGGTGTACCCCCGCGTAGGGCGAAACCCCTTTGACGGAGTTACCATCAACTTTGAGGGGCTACGCGGCCAAAGGGCAAGGGCGGATTTCACAGCCTTTCTTACAGAGCTGTCGGTACCGTTGCGCGCAAACGGGCTGACTCTTTATGTAACAGTACACCCCGCAACGATTGACGGAGTCTTCTTCGACGGCTACGACTATCGCGCAATAGGGCGGCTTGCGGACAGGGTTATACTAATGACCCACGACTATCACCCGCGCTCAATGGAAGGGTTTTTGGGCACGGCATGGCAACGCCACGCGGCACTTACCCCAATTGAACAAGTCCGCAGGGGGCTGGAGGCCATTACCCACCCGGCAACAGGTGTCGAAGACAGAAGCAAAATAGCGATAGCTATCAGCTTTCAAAATGTTGGCTGGTTTGTGGACGCAAACAACAGAGTAATAAGCCCAAACCCGGTCACTGTTTCGATGGAGACCGTGCTAAGGCGTAAAGCGCAACCTGACACGGTTTTCGGCTGGTCTGACACATATCGCAACCCATACATTATATATACAACAGAAACCGGCGAACGCGTTTTTCTTTGGTACCAAAGTAGCCAAAGTGTGGCCGAAAAACTGCAACTCGCGATGCAGTTTGGTATAACCGGAGTGTCTGTTTGGAGAATGGGTATCATCCCTAACACACCCGAGTGGGATGTGTGGGATAATTTTAGAAGATAACATGATAGGATGGTTTGAAAATGAGTGGAATAACCAAAGTACTGGAAATCCTTGAAGCGGCAAGAGAACAAATCAAGAAAGCCGAAAACCGGCAATTAGCCTTATGGGAAGGTAAAGGGGCAGACATGCCCCTACTGCTGATGGCCAATGCCCCGGCAGGACAAAAAGAGCTCCTACCCGAACGCAATCTTAAGGAAATCCATTTTGACTCCGAAAAAATGCTTGAGTATGGCCTGCGGGAAGCCCTGCGCGCCATATCCGGGGGCGGAGACGCGGTGCCTTCTGTAAGGGCAAATATGGGATGCTCTGTTTACCCGTCGTTGCTGGGGGTAACTCCGCTTTTATTTGAGGACAAAATGCCATGGGTGAAAGAGCATCTAACCCGCGAGCAACTGTCCAGGATGGAGCCCGGCCAAATCGTCCCAGACAGCGACTTTGCCGTTGCGCTTGAACATATGCACTATATGAGCCGCAAGCTGGAAAACAGCCCTGTGCGTATTTTCCCGCCGGATCTTCAAGGCCCGTATGATATGGCGCATATCGTATACGGGGACGCGATTTTTTATGATATGTACGATGACCCGGCCTTCGTCCACCATTTGCTGGACATTTGCTGTCACGCCATCATATGGGGAGTGGAGCAAAGCCTGGCCACAATGCCCGGCTCCGGCGAAATGGTTGCGCATTACAACAATGTTGTTATACCGCGCTCAATGGGCGGGATAAAAATAAGCGAAGATACTTCAACCTTGCTGTCGCCGGACGCGATAGACGAGTTTGTTGTGCCGTATACCAGCCGCGTTTTAGAGCATTTTGGCGGCGGATACATCCACTACTGCGGCAAAAACGATTATCTGTTTAAAGCCATGCTGGGGATGGAGAAGTCCATCGGCATAAACTTTGGCGACCCCGCAAAGCACGACATGAGCATGATACTTAGCGAAATTGCCGACGCGGGCAAAGTATACTACGGCATGGTTAATGCCCTCCCCGGCGAAAGCGAAGCGGAGTTTTTTGCCCGTGTAAAAGGCGCTTCCAGGGGTAGGCTACTGCTTAATTACAATATCGGCAACAAAGATACCGCAACAACATTAAGTTCTTGGGCAGGGGAATCAACTTTGTAGCAGTAGCATTGTGTCGAAATGCTAAAGCCCGTCGTTGCGAGGAGCGAAGCGACGAAGCAATCCAGTACAGACCTAAGCTTTTCAAATACTACTGGATTGCTTCGCTCCGTTTGCAACGACGGGCTTTAGTATTTCCAGTGATGTAAACTGACAAAGCGGATTTCCGTAGTTATTGGGAAAACTAAAACGTATTCCCGTTGCCTAGCACACCCTTACGATGCATCCAGATAAAAATCAATAGTATAACCACGCCATTGGCCCCGATAATGATAAAATTGGAAGCCATCTCACCGTTTAAGTCGCTGATAGCTAAGTTTACCTGCTGGGTATAGGTAAAGCGCAGTATGCGGGCGAGGGCTTCGTTAAAGCTGGACAGCATCGGCCCAAGCCCTAAAACCAAGCTAAAGAGCGTGGTCAGACCAGGGGCTTTGGATGAGCCTACAACAAGCCCAAGCAATATGGAAACAATCGCGCCTGACCCGGTTGCCGCCATAAACCATAGCATTTGCATCCCAAAATACCGGCCAACAATGGCATAAAGTACAAGCAACCCTAATGCGACTGCGGTCATGCTTACAACCGTCCCCAGCAAGTATTGCCACGGCTTTACATCCGCCATAGCCATAAAACGAAGATTTTTTGTGGTTTTATCCTCAAGCACCAAAGCAGAAGCCGACCCCACCATTGCAAAGCCCACAAACATAACAGTAAACAGCCCGGCCAACGAAGGATTTGGAGTATCAAGCGGCACATTATCCTTAATGCACCGGGTGCATACATAAGCAGGAATGCAAGATTCACAATCTATATTGGAATCATCCACAATTAAGAACATCATAATTATAACCAAGACTAAGAACAGAGCCGCCTGGACTATCATCCCAGGGTTCCTCAAGAGACTTTGAAATTGCTTAAAAAATAAAGCCTTTGCGTTCCTCATAGTGCCACCCCCGTCAGCTTTAAAAAGACCGCTTCCAGGTCCGGCACTGTCCGCATTGCGTTATGCTCCTCGCATAAGTCTTCCGGCGCGCCTTGCACAACAATTTCGCCTTCGTGCAATAAGGCCACACGGTCGCATAGCTTAAGGGCTTCATCCATATTATGCGTTGTCAAAAAAATAGTAGCGCCGTCATCACGCATCTTTTGCAGTAGCCTGCAAATACCCTGCGCTGTCCCGGGATCGAGCGCACTGGTAGGCTCATCCAGGATTAACAGCTTTGGCGAGTACAATATAGCCCGGGCTAGGGCCAGCCTTTGGCTCATCCCCCGTGACAGCTCCGAAACTATCTTCTTTGCGGATTCTTCCAAGCCGACGCTTTGCAAGACTTCCATGCTCCGGGATGTTGGCAAGCCATAGATTCTGGCATATAAATTGAGGTTCTCCAGGCAGTTTAGATGCGGGTACAGACCACCTACATCCAGCATAAGCCCCACTTCGCGGGGGGTAACATCCACTTTCGCAACCCCTCCGTCTGGGGCTAACTGCTGGGTTAGGATATTAATAATTGTTGTTTTGCCGGCACCTGACGGGCCAAGCAACGCAAATATTTCCTGGGAAGCAACCTCAAATGTTACATCTGACAGTACTGTTTTCCCTCCGTAATGTTTTACAAGATTCTGTACTTTTATCAAATCGTTGCCTCCGCATTTAGCTCTACATTTATTATTCAATTTATTTTAACACAAAAATAAGGCGCTCGCTTGAACGCCTTATTACACACGGATTAATTTTTATCGCTTATACTGGTTTGCCAAAAATAACACGACCCACTCACCATGCGCGGTTTATACACCGCCGGCATATACGGCTACCGCGTCCCTTAAAAACGCCGCGCACCCAACTGCGATTTTGTCGTAGTGTGATGCAAATCGCGGGTCGTCTACATACATTTGGGTTACGCCAACATGGGCTTCCTTGCTGTAACTGTCCCAGTAGATGCATAGCCATTTCTTGTGCAGTTCGCAGGCTTTTTGAGCCAGCTCTCCTGCCGGGTCGCCTTGTTCAAATGCGGCTTTAAGGGTTTCGTTTAGCTCTGATGACAGTGCTTCGGCTTTTACGTATTGTTCCTTTGTCATGCCTTTGACTTTGGCGTTGGAATTGTTGATGGCATCATCGCCGTATTTTTCGCGGATTTCTTTGCCGTATTGATTTTCGTTGTCATCCACCATTTTGTGGATGAAGCCTTCGAACTTTTCATTGTTTTGCATAATAATTTCGCCTTTCTGCGCTAATAGCGTCTTTTCTATGTTGTTAATCAATGCGTCCAGTTGCTTTCTTTTGGCAAGAAGCTGGGCCAAGTGGTTTTGAAGCGCCATTTCGCCGTCAAAGTCCTTGGCTTGCAGTATTTGTTTAATCGCGTCAAGGGGCACGCCCAGTTCGCGATAAAAAAGTATGTGTTGCAGGCGGTCTATTTCCGCCTGCGCGTACATACGGTACCCATTAGAGCTCGAACGCACCGGCGAAAGCAAACCCATTTCGTCGTAATGGCGCAATGCCCGTGTGCTTATGCCTGCCAGCTTGGCCAGTTTGTTTATTGTGTATTCTACTGTTCTCACCTCTTGAGAGCTTGGTTACATGTGGCCCACAAGAGACATGATAAACCATCACGTAGCGTGAATGTCAACACCTCAATTCAGGGAAATAAAGTCACATTTCATCTGTTGACATATATTCTTAAAGGTGATATATTTATCACGTTGCAAATATATCACCTTTCATGGAGGAATAAGTGTGAAACATCCGCGAAGCGGATTTTCATACCAACCTATTTGTTCCGCCGCCGAAGGAGGCATGAATTAAATTATGAGCTTCTTTTACAGTATGAAACACCCTGCACTTTTAGGCATATTGGGGTTTATTGGTTTTTTTGCCTTTTTGGGATTCCCTATCGCCGGTGTGTCCTTTACTTTTTTTGGGTTTTTCTTCATTGGGCGCTTAAGTAAAGAAAAAATTGATGAGCGACTAATTGAGAATCACAAAAAGGGGATGCGCATAACAGCACGATTGGGAGCGCTGTCATGCTTCTTAGTCCTGTTCGCTTTGCATATGGGGGTGTCAACCGATATTGTTCTTTTATGGGGTTCTGTTGGTCTTGGGGTTTTTTCTGCGCTTGGTGATGCTTTAGTGTACTTTTTCGATAAGAGGGGTAACTAAATGGCGACATTTGTGTGTAAACTCAAAGAATACAGGGCTTTGGCAAATATAACCCAAGAAGCACTTGCAGAAATGGTCAACGTGCGTAGAGAAACTATAATCCGTTTGGAAGCGGGTAAATATAATCCCTCGTTAAAACTGGCGATTGACATTTCAAAAGCGGTAAAAGCACCTATAGAAGATATTTTTATTTTTGACTAACCTCGCTCCGCAACAATCGGATAATTTTATCCGTCATGGTTTCCTTGCTTATGTGATATTCTAACGTAGGCGTGTTATGCGTATTTTTACGCAAGGAAGTGAGAAAATGAAAAAAAGGATTAAACCTATCGGCAATACGATATGGCTAAAAATAGTTTTAACCATAGTTTTATTTATACCAGCTTATGCGCAAGTTGCTTATGACCCTGCCGCAACCACAGATGTAATAGCGGCGGTGATGTCTAATCCATTTGTCATACAAGTGAGTTGGCTTCTGCCGATATTTAAGCTGTTGCTTTTGGCTGTTGTTATTTTATCAATCGTCAACATAAAGACTTCAAAAAATATATTGATTGTCTATTATGCTTTTATTTTGTTGGTTGTCGGCATATTTCAAAACATGGCTAATACAGAGGAATACGGCTTTGTAATCTTATTGGGAAATATCTTGGTACAATTCATCGTGTTGGCGTTTTTGATTTATGATATTATCAAAAGCAAAACAAAGATTGACAACAAAAGCCTAAATACAAAACGTCTTTGGATTATTCCGTTAATGCTGTTGGCTTTTCTAATGCCGTATGCAATAAACAGCGATGGCAATATTTATTTATCGTTTTCATTTAGTATCTTATTCAATGAAGCAGGGGTAACTTACTGCATGATAACTCCTGTTGTAATTGGCTTGTTATTGCTCTATTCAAAAGGTGTAGATAAAGCAACCTTGTCGGTAATATCATATGTTGGTTTTGCTTTTGGTTTGTTAAATATGATGACTTGGTTTATTATGAATAGTGCTGATTGGTGGATGGGGGTTTTACATTTACCGCTTTTAATAATCGCATTTTACGGGTTAATTACTGTATACAAAGAAAAAACTAATGATGGGGCTAATAAACACGCACGACACTGGTAACGCAAGCGTTCCTCTCGTACCGTTCGCATATGCAAAAACAAATCAGCTTAAATGGAATCGGAATAAGGAGAATTAGCAGTTGTGAGCTTAAATAACATGAAACGACCCGGCATTTTTAAAACCTTTGCGGAATTGCATTTAAAATCACGGCCGCAAGTAAATTTCACGGCCTGCACAGGATGCGCCCGGTGCAAGAGGTCTTGTCCCACAGAGGCATTAAACCTTTTTGCCGCTATACCCAATATAGAGCTTCGCCCAAAAACCGGCGAACCGCGATATAGGCCCGAGGCAAAACTAAGCATATGTATCCGCTGTTACCGCTGTCAGGAGCAATGCCCGCGGCAGGCAATTAAAAAATTCAAACCCCGGCTGATGAAGATATTGCGGTTATGATAAAAGCAAAGAAATAACCACGAAAACCACGAAAGACACGAAATCAAGCCAAAACGTGGCCTATATTATTATAGGATGACTTGAAATTGCATGTCTTTTCGTGATTTTCGTGATTAATTTTTTTCACGAACTTGTATCCCGCTGTTTTTTTGCCCGGATACGTTCAAGTATTTCTTCAACCGACCTCCCGCTTGGGCGGTTATACCTGTTTAGCTTAAACAGGCATTCTTTTTCCCCTTGCTTTATCGTGTTTACACCCTCTTGACAAGATAAGCTTGCCACAAATCCCAACTCCTCAAGCACGGCCTGGCTCCCTTTGCTTATTACCCCCAGCGGATAGCAAAATGTGTTGGGCTTTGCGCCCAATTGCTCGTCGCAACGGTTTTGTAGCTTGGTAAGGTCCGCCGAAAGACGCCGGCGGTAGGCTTCCGCTGATTCGCGCTTTAGCTTACCGCTACCGGCAGAGCCATGGAGGTCGTAGCCGTGGCTTTGCACCTCAACCAGCCCGGAGTCATGCATTTCCTTTATTTGCGGCCATGTCAGGTTTGGATATTTGCGGGCCGGGTTCTTTGCGTTATCTTCGGTATATTCGTCTACTACTTTGCCTATTATGGAGATTACCGCTTTCATATCATACTCTTTTAACAGTGGAAACAGATACTGATAATCGCTGGAATTCCCGTCGTCAAAGGTTAGCACAATTGGGTTCTTAGGCAGGCCCTTGCCCTTCTCCACAAAGTCTATTAAGTCTTGCATAACTACCGTATTGTAGCCGTTTTGCTTTAGGTATTTTAAGTCGTCTTCCAACTGAGACGGGCTTACGCCGTATTTGCCTATATACTTGCTGTTTTCTGTTACCAAGTGGTACATAATAATAGGTACATGCGCCTCCTTGTCCCGGCGGAAGAATACTTCCGCGTCGTCTATATCTTTGTGGGCAGGAGGGGTGGTGGTAGCCGGAGTTTGTGCCGGGGATATGGCGGTTTCAACCGGGGTTTGCGCCGGGGGGTTGCCCGCATAGGCCGGGAGTACCCAGGCTGTGACAGCGGCCGCCAAAACTATTAACATGCACGAGACTTTCCACTGGAAAGCCGAGTTTAACACTTTCCAGCGCCTGCCCGGCCTTAGTAATTTTGTGAATCTAGCAAATAATTTACGCATATGGGCATACTCTCCAATCTTGTGATTTTGGGATTAGTATGGCTTCCGGCGTAATTTTTAAACTGCTATTAATTGGGTTATAGGTTTTGATACCGTCGACAAAGGCTTTTGCCAAGCATATGAGATTGTGCTACTGCTTATAAAAGCGCGGGCTTCTACCCTCCAGTTTTAGAAGGTGAAGCCCACACAGTCGATAGCTACTGCAGATTAACAAACAGCTCTTTGTTTTTCGAAAGAAAGACCAACGCTTCACGGTTACGCTTGGATACATCCAAAGCACCATCAAGATGCGCAAGCATATTCATCCCAATTGAACACAGTACATAGTAAACCGATTGCTTTTCTTGTGCAGTTAATGGGTCTATGCTGTCATAGCCAGCCAAAATGCTTTTTAATGTTTTAAGATATGTTTCAAGCGGGCCGGTGTTGGTTTCACCTGCGCAATAAACAATATCAAAGAGCCTTACATGAGATATATTGTAGATTTCATAGCCTTTAAGCCCCACCACTTCACCGTTTTCGAATACAACGGAATCCCCGGTTGGGTTGCCGTGGATAAGTTGCTTGGGCAAACCTTTATACAGCCCGCCAAAGGTTTGTTTATAGTCATCAAAGAAATCCTCCCCCATTCCCATGTTATATTTTAGGGAAATCTCTTTTACTTTCTCAGATGATTTTAAACCTTGGGCATACAAATTGGCTTCGTAGGGCTTTACATCATCTTGTACAGATTTTAGCGCACGGTGCAGTCTGGCGATTGCCTGCCCGAGCTTGTATGCTGACTTTGCACGGTTTTCATGGAATGTCATGCCCATCAATTCGGCATCGGACAGTGGTTGAGTAATACGTGGCTCACCGACCTTTTTTGTGAGCATAAAAACATGCTCGCCGTCGAGATAATCATTGCCGGTATTTGTGGGAATGGGTAAAAACTCAGATGCCAGGCCCTCTTTTTGAAGTGCCTTCGCAATGCGCATATTTCTTATCATCTTCGAGCGCTCGTTGGTTATGAGATAGTAATCATCTCCGATTTTCCACATCTGCCAGTCTATTTCCCCTGTTTTCCAGTTTCTAATAGCGGCATCTTCGATTTTTAGCCCTTTGGCAATGTCCCAATTTCCCAGAATGATTTGTAGGTTTTTTTCGCTATGCATAATACCCTCCGGTTTTATATAGATTTGTAAATATTTTTTTGGCGAACAACCATACATTTTTACAAATGCTTTATAAAACCCTGCATACGTGTCAAAACCGTACTCAAACACTACACCGATAGCTTTCCGGCCCAACGCAGTTTCGGCAAGAGCGTGGTCTAACCGCCTTTTTAAAATATAACTCGCAACAGTTGAATCCATTGCCTGAGCAAACATGCGGCAAAAATGCCCGGTGGAGTAGTTAGCCATCTCCGCTAATTCGTCTGCTGTTATATCGGTTTTTAGATTTTGCTCGATGTAGGCTAGTGATGGTTTTATGATGTCTTGTATCATGTTGGTTGCCCTTCTTTCCCGCGGTGGGTTGATTATATAAGGCGAAGGTTTTAGAACATTTCCTTAACCGACATGATTAAACATATTGACTATATCTCAAGTGCTGAGCTCAGATTCGGTTGAAAGGCCCTCCCAAGGGTGCCGTTATAATATTCTTTCATCCACTCGTATTTTTCCATAATTCGTTCCGGATGTGGTGAAAGCAGTTCCTTGACTATATTATTCCTTATCTCTATGGCTCCATCTACACTTGAACTAAGCCTGTCATCCAAAAAATCACAAAACTGAACATGAGGCTCTTCTGAGAAATCAGTCCCAATCTTATAGTTAAAAAACATCCTCCATGCAGAGCCATTAAGGTCAACATCCATATTTTTATATGGAAACTCATCCGAGTTAGGGTCAAAAATATTTGGCGCTATAGCGATACGTGGGTGTTTTGCTACATCTTCTTCTAACTCAACGGCGTCAGCCAGTGCCCGCCCGAAACAGACATCGCCTTCGTGATATAAATCACCATAAGAAAACCCACCGCGAATAAAAATCCCTTTTCGCAAAAACATATATGTAAGTAGATTTATATCACATAATATACAATACAAGTCAGCAAAGTCCCGTCTAGGGTTGTCATGCTTATATGAAAGGACTAAACAATCCGAAAAAAAGCTACATTGATAGGGCAAGGTAAGTTCCGTCTTTGACTCAACTTTACTGTCCATCATTATACCTATCCGGATATTATGATTAGTTTCATATGAAGCTTTAATTTTTTTGTACATATTTAGTGCCGTAAATATTTTTCTTTGTTGCACTATGTCTTCGACGCCTTGACGTACACCCAGCAAATCGATATAGCAAACAAAATGCTTAGAATATTTCATTTCCGGCAAATGAGATTCCTTTTCTGAGCCATCTTCAAATAAGGCTTTAACCATTGGTGTTGAAATAACAATTTCGCCTATACGGTCATCCATAAAAACTCACGCCTTTCTACCTATAACAACCCTTGGCTACGGTTAATCTTGATTAGCTCGTAGATATGCCCGATATTGCCCTCGCCAGCAAAGCGGCTCATGTCGAACAGGTCTTCATTTACATCAATCCACACCAGTTCTTTTTCATCGCCGTGTGGGGATACGTCTTCGGTTAGCTTGCCTACATAGACTTCCACGCGGCAACTATCAAACAGGTAATACGTAAAATCCATCATGTGGATTAGTCTAATATTTGTTATGCCGGTTTCTTCTTCCAGCTCGCGGTAGGCGGCGTCAATGCCGGGCTCGTTTGACTCGATTTTGCCGCCAACTAGGTTATACAGCCCTTTATACGGCTCTTTATGCCGCTTGCACATTAGCACTTTGTCTTCTTTTGGATTAAATACCCATATTACGTTTAAACCCAGCATTTTTATTCCCTTTCGTGTGTCCATCACATCAAATGCTTAAGCGCTTCAATAATACTCCTTCGCTCAAACATCGACATGAATTTATATACCGTACCGCAAACGAGGCGGATCTCAACAGCCGGAAATATCAGCAGATGCGAACAGGGGTTTACTTCCACTATGTCGCGATAGTTTATAACAATATCGATTTGAGGGAATTGCCACCAAGACCTATGAAAATGCATCGCTTTCCGGGAAAAATCCAGCCAGCCGCGTAAAGATACGCATGGGAAAGGTATATCACATAGGCTTACATAGAACGCCACCATGGGTTTAGGCCTCCTTCATCGGCATCACACATGGCCGGGTTTTATCCCGCCCACTCAATCAGGTAGAGTACATATCTTTTTATGCTATCCATAAACCGCTTGTCATCCAGCTCACCGCCGGCTATGCGCTGTAAGCCGCGCTCCCATTTGCCTGTTGTTTCCGGGGAGCGCAACTCCGGAGGAGACATATCAATAAGGCCGATTGCCTTGCTTGTCGGGACAAGATTTTTCTTGTTTCTTTCGACGTACCCGGAAGATAACAGCTTCTCGATTATGGCCGCGCGGGTGGCCGGGGTGCCTAGACCAGAGGCTTTTAGCGCCTCCTTAAGGGCTTCGTCGTCCACGAAACGGCCCGCGTGCTCCATTGCCGACAGTAGCGATGCCTCTGTATATGGCTTTGGGGGCTGGGTCTTCTTTTGCAGGACTTCGGCCTCTGTTGTGATTACGGGTGTGTTTTGGGAAAGTTGGGGCAATGACGGAGAATCATCATCTTTTTGTTGCTGTTTGCTTTTATTTGAGTTATCAAGAGCGGCTGGTTTCTCGTGGGCGTACAGGGCTGTCCATCCTAAGCTTTTGTCCATGCGGCCTTTGGATTGGAAGCGTTCTTCCGAAATCGATGTTATCACAGTGGTTATGTCATACACATATGCCGGGTAAAACACCGCTAAAAAGTTGCGGAGTATCCTGTCATATACCGCCCGCTCATCCCCGGTTAGGCCGGCCAGCGACTTCCGCGAGCCGGTTGGTATGATGGCGTGATGGTCGGTTACTTTGGCGTCGCTGATTATGCGCGAGGTTATAGGCAGTTTTGGCAGGGTAAGCAGGTGAGCGGCAAATCCGTTGTACGGCGCTTCCTGTATGGATTCTATTGTGGGGCGCAATTTTGGCTCCATGTCCTTGCTTAAGTAGCGGCTGTCTGTACGGGGGTATGTGATTAACTTATGCTTTTCGTACAAGGTTTGAGCTATGGTCAGCGTCTTTTGGGCGGGGAAATGCAACTTACGGTTGCACTCCCGCTGTAGCTCGGTTAAGTCAAAAAGCTGGGGTGGCGGCTGGCGTTTTTCTTCTGTTTTAACGCTTTCTACTATGCCCGGCTGGTGCAGGACTTTGGATACTATGGCCTCGGCTTTCTCTTTTTCGGGGATTTTTTGCTCACCCTCCGGCGAAACCCATGTGCCGTTATATTTGCTTTCATCCACGGTAAATTCGGCCTGCACCTCCCAATAATCATTGGGCACAAATGCCAAAATTTCCTTCTGCCGGTTAACCAAGATGGCCAACGTAGGCGTTTGCACCCGGCCCACGGGTAGTAGCTCGCCGTTTTTAAGAGTGAAGGCACGGGTTGCGTTCATGCCGACAAGCCAGTCAGCCTCGGCACGGCAACGGGCAGAAGCATACAAATTATCGTATTCACGGCCATCGCGCATCTTAGATAAGCCGTCTAAAATGGCGGCGTCGGTCAGACTGCTTATCCACAGGCGCTTCACCGGCTTTTTGCAATTGGCCCATTGGTATATGTACCTGAAAATCAACTCACCCTCGCGCCCGCTGTCTGTAGCGCAGATTATTTGCGTGGTTTCACGTGCGTTCATAAGCTTTTTAAGGATTTTGAGTTGTTTTTCTGTTTTGGGGATGGGTTTTAGGCCCATGGTTGGCGGCACTATGGGTAAATCCGACTTTTGCCAGCGCTTTAGGGCTGGGTTGTAGTCT
>Ga0123355_10010856_pt1 | contig 14008 bp, 16 predicted proteins | sample TergutEmb28metaG_3_FD_89872 | JGI IMG/M metagenome (GOLD analysis project Ga0123355, IMG submission 89872) | Embiratermes neotenicus P1 segment gut microbial communities from Petit-Saut dam, French Guiana - Emb289 P1 | ecosystem: Host-associated > Arthropoda: Insects > Digestive system > Gut ... | reverse complement strand
GTGTCCTTTGTGCGGCAGTTAACGAATTTTTCCACCCTGTTGTTAAGGTCTATGCTGCCCGTCAACTTCTTTTTTAAGGTAATCCTGGTCTTTTCGGCGGATTCACGGCTGCGTTTGTTTGCCAAAATTTGCGCGGCAAGGCGGTCTGCGTCTGCTTTATGTTCTATAAAATATACTTCCAACTGCTTTTTCAAAAAGTCGGTCATGGCCTCTTGTATAAACTTGTTGGTTATGGCCTTTTTTGTTTGGTTTTCATACGATGTAACCGTAGAAAACGAGTTGGTGATGATAATTAAACTTTCTTCAATATCGCCAAAAGTTATGCGTCTCTCGTCTTTTTTATAGTGGCTGCCGCTTTTAAGGTACGAGTCTATGCCCCAAACAAAGGCATTGCGTACCGCTTTATCCGGCGAGCCGCCATACGCCAAATAGCTGGAGTTATGATAATACTCCAGCACATTTACATCGTTGGAAAAACAAAACGCTATCTCAAATTTCAATTTATACTCGGGCTTGTCCGGGCGGTCACGGCCTGCGGTTTCGTGCGTTAAAATATAAGGGTCGGTGAAGGCCGTTTCGCCAGCAAGTTCTTTTATATAGTCGGCTAACCCGTTTTCATATAGGAAGGAAAATGTCTCGCCGCTTTCTTCGTCGTGTAGCAAAAATGTGATACCTGCGTTAACAATCGCCTGCCGCTTTAGCATATCCTGATACCATTCCAGCGGCACTGCAATATCTGTAAAAACGTCCCTATCCGGCCGCCAACTTATTGTTGTGCCGGTTTTGCGTCCCTTATAGTCCTCTTTGTTTAGGCCACCTACGTTCTCCCCTTTTTCAAAGTGAAGGTTATAGCGGTAGCCTTTTTGCAAAATTTCTGCCTTCATGTATTCGGAGCTGTACTGCGTAGCGCAAAGCCCCAGCCCGTTTAACCCCAAGCTGTAAGCGTAGTTTGCATCTTCGTCGTTATTGGTATATTTGCCGCCTGCGTACAATTCGCAGAAAAGCAGTTCCCAGTTATATTTTTTTTCTATCGGGTTGTAATCTACGGGCGCACCACGGCCGTGGTCTTTTACAGTAATAGAAAAATCCCGGTGGCGGGTGATTTCTATTTGCTTGCCGTGGCCTTCGCGTGCCTCATCTATCGAGTTTGAAATAATTTCAAAAATAGCGTGCTGGCAACCTTCCACCCCGTCGGAACCAAAAATAACCGACGGGCGTTTGCGTACCCGGTCGGCTCCCTTTAATGCGGTTATACTCTCGTTGCCGTATTCTTTGTGCTTGCTCATATACTCACCTGCAAATGTACATTTTATTAGACATAGTCTTAGACCCTTTTATTCTAGCACTATTCTTGCCAGTTGGAAAGGTATCAGCTATAAAGGTTTTCCCCTTTATAAAGGTTAAATACTTTATACGGGTTGCAAAGAGAAAAACCCATCTGGCAGAGGTAACTAACCTTCGCTAGATGGGTTTTTGCATTCATTGCACAAACCATCAAAAGACACAGTGTAACTGTCTATTTCAAAACCTTCTGTTTCTTGTACATCTTCTATTACATCGCTCATACTGCCGCTGATATCAAAAATTTGTTTGCAGCTAGTACATATAAAATGGAAATGCTCATGCGTATTATGGTCGTAATGTGTGGAACCATAAAAGGTACCAACTTTTATAAGCTCTCCACCTTCCGCCATTTGGTTTAAATTCCTGTAAACGGTCGCGCGCCCAATAGAAGGGTGTATTTTTGCCAAATGTTCAACTACTTGCTCTGCCGTTGCATGCACATTTAAAGTTTTTACAGCCTCTAAAATTAACTGCCGCTGAACTGTATTCCGCTTTCCTTCCATTACTGCCTCCTTACTACTGAAGAAATTCATCAGAAATTTACAAATACAAACTATTACGAAGTAGTAGATATTATATGGTACTACGTCTCATTTGTCAAATTAAAGCAGCTTCATGCCGCATATTTCCGGAAAGTATTCTGAATCAAAATGCTAAAGCGTATATTTACGTCTCCAGGTGAAATAATATTATTGATACTTTTAAAGTACAAACTCATAGTTATCGTTACGATTTAATGGGAAAGGAGGCAATTTCACATGCGAAACAGGATATTAGATTACATTGCGCTGTCCCTTGTTATTCTTGGAGCAGTTAACTGGGGGTTAATCGGACTTTTTAGGTTTGACCTTATTGGTACTGTTTTTGGCGGGATGGAAACAATTTTAAGCCGCATTATATATACCCTTGTTGCTTTGGCGGGTCTTTACTGCTTGAGCTTTTTTGGAAGGGAATATCATGCGCCTACAAGGGAACACAGAGTTTAGTTATAATAAATAGACAATGAACTTGAAAATCGTCTCAACCATCCTCGGTTTCAACTGTTTTCAAGATAAATTGCTATAGGAAAAGAGGCTGTAAATTACGGCCTCTTTTTTTATGTATCAAAAAATTTTGACAAAATCTAAGACATGGTCATAGTGCATTTTTGCCCTTTTTGTGTAACAATACAGATATGAGTTTTAAAACGGACTCAAAATTACACGGAAAGGAGGAAATACCATGGCTGTAATTTCTAAACCGGTAAGTGCAGACTTACGCTGCATTAACGCCAGCCGTAATGTAATGCAACGCTTTAACCGGATCAAAAGGGACCTTCACAGTGACAATGCCCGCCTTATGGAACAGAGCGTGCATCTTATCCAAGATGTCCCGGTGGCTAGAACGCTTGTAACCGTAACAAGTGAACTGGCAGTGGAGGAGTAAGCATTGGCTTTGCCCTCAAAGGGCGCAGGGCTGCGCCCGTCGCCGCTTACAGCGGCGGAGTGTAGGACGGCTTTGCCGGCCGGAGCGAGGGGGCTTGGGGGCTTTGCCCCCATTATAACGAAAGGAGGTGAAAAAATGAGTACATCAAACCGTGCAATATTATCCTTTTACACGACAACAGGCGACATTATGCGTTTATCCATTCCACGTGCGCGCGCAAATAAACCTGCCGCAGAAGTACGTACCACCATGGAAGACATTATCGCGCTTAACGTAGTTTTTACTAAAGAAGGTTTTCCGGTAGAAGTACGTGGCGCAGAATTTGTAACAACTACACGCACACCTGTACTAACTCCGCAAGAACTTGACGAACTTTTGGCATAGGCCCTATAGGGGCTTGGGGCAGTGCCCCATTAAATTAAAGAAGGAGGTGAGAATATGTTAGCAGAAATGTCCAACAGACTGATCTTGCGTTTTGACCCCGGCCAATTTACATTTAATCATTTTTTTGCTGGGTCAAATGACGAAAGCCTGCACGAACTTGCAAATGCATTAAATAAGTTTCAAGAAGACGAGCTAAAACGTGTACTAAAAGTACAAGTTTTTGAATTGCTGTAAAGGGCTTGGGGGCTTTGCCCCATTAAATTAAGAAGGAAGGAGGTGAAAATATGGCTACACGAGAAACTTGTAATTTTTCTTATACAACATCTTTGGACAAAAGGCATACTATACGTATTCAAAACCCTGCTGCGGTTATTACGCCTGCTACGGCGGCACAAGCAGCCGGCAGGTTTTTGATGGCCAACCCTTTTAATGAGAGCATAGGCAACTTGACCGATTTTAAAGGCGCTGAAAGAGTAAGCATAACCAGAACTACAATAATTTAATCAAAAAAGCGGCGATAAGCCGCTTTTTTATTTAGAGAATTACACCGACAAGTGCTTGTAATTCCGCCCACAAGTTATTGTGTACATATCTTATTAACATTACATAACTTACAACAACACAGGCTACGTTTATAACTTTCATATAGCGTTCCCGTTTTTCTGCATCCAAAACGGACTCCAGTATCGACTGGATAAGTACAATAAAAAGCAGTTCGCCAATTAAAACAACAAATTCCCGCATGTGAAATTGCCCTCGAATATATTTCATATTCAAGTATATGCGGGCTATTGACAGCTAAGCACGGCAAATGCAATTGCGTCTGTGTTGGTATGAGAAATGCTTAGATTAAAGGTGCCACCATTACCAAGCTCTGCTGCTTTGCCCAGCAGATTAATATATGGTGCACCTTTTTTGGTATGCCGCACTTCTATTTCGCAAGGGAAAAAGCCGTCGAAGCCTACGCCTAGTGCTTTTACCACTGCTTCTTTTGCGGCAAAAAGCCCTGCCATGCTTTGGATATTTCTTTCTTTTAGATATTTTTGCTCATATTCAGAAAAAACCCGCCTTAAAAACTGCGGGTTTTTCTCTTTTTCTTCAAAACGAGAAATATTTACTATATCTACGCCTATGCCTAGAATCATGGTTGTAAACTCCAATAGTCGATTCCGAATTCTTTTAACTTTCTGCATACTTTAGAAATTGGTAGGCCCATTACGGTGTAAAAATCGCCATTAATGCGCGCTACCAGTGCTGCGCCTTTTTCTTGCACACCGTAGGCACCGGCCTTGTCGAATGGCTCTCCGCATTTTACGTAGGCAGCGATTTCTTCTTGGGTTAGTGGGTGAAATGTTACTTCTGCCATATCATAAAAGACTTCTTGTGCGCCTTCTTTTAGAATAGCGACGCCTGTGTATACTTGATGGGTTTGCCCTTGCAGCGCGGATAACATCGCTACGGCCTGTGCTTTGTTTTCCGGTTTGCCTAACGCTTCGCCGTTAAAGAATACAAGCGTATCTGCGGCGATTATTAGGCTGCCTTTTTTTCCCGATATATCATGTGTTGCTTTCGCTTTTCTTAGGGCTAGTTCTTGCACTTGTTCCTGCGGCTTGCCGGTTACGGTTTCGTCTGCGTTGCTTACAAGCACCGTGTGCGGAATGCCCACCTGCTCAAGCAATTGCCGCCTGCGGGGCGAACCGGATGCTAAAATTATGTTCATAGATTCTATGCCTCCTTCGCCGGCGCACAACAGCCAGAAAAGAAGCGGCAACGCCGCTTCTTCTTACTCATTTCTTATTGCTGCAAGCGCACTAAGCCTTGTGGCATACCACGCCGGAAAAATGCCGCTTACAAGCCCAACGCCACTAGCCACGGCCAACGCAAGACCTGCAAGCCATGGGGTAATAAGAGCCATAATGGCTTCTTCCATGCCGTCGGTGCGGATAGGAGGTGTCATATTAAGCCGTTGCAAAAATTCGATATCAAAATTATTAAGGGCATACGCGCCGCCAAAGGCAAGCAGCAAACCAAGCACCCCACCCAGCAAGCCAATAGCCGCCGCCTCTGTAAGGAATAACTTGCGTATATCCGCTAAAGATGCGCCAATAACCTTCATAATACCAATTTCGCGGGTACGCTCGGTTACGGAAGTTATCATAGTGTTTGCAATATTTATGGCCGCTACAAAAAGGCTAACCGCCGCAATGGCCGCAAGCAACGCTTGTATAGCTTGTTGGCTTTGGCGTTGGTTGTCTATCCAGTCGCCGTTAAACCAGGCCTGGTAGCCCATTGCGCGGATGGCGGTTGCCACTTCGCGAGTATGGTCCATGCTTTCTGCTATTACATAAAGTTGGTCGTAAGTTTCCCTGGGACCGCCGCGTACAGCGGAAAAACGCGGGAACCATTCGTCTTCTTCGCGGGCACGGATGGCGGACTCTTGCCCCATCTGCACCAATGCTTGCAATGCCTCAATATCCATGTAAATAACGCCGTTGTTCCAATGGTCCCATTCGTCCGGCTCCAGCACGCCTACGATGTTGAGTTCAAACGAGCGCACCGGACGGAAGGCCTCTTCCAATTCCATGCCGCCGTCTTCGTCCGGCATCATGCCGCGCCAAAAACTCTCGGTGTCGTAAGACATACGTATCGTGTCGTTAAATATATCTACAAGGGTTTCTACCTCGCCCCATTGTTCTTCCCAAAAACGGTTGCTCCACCACATATTGCTGCTTGTGTCGAAGAAGTGACGCTCGGCAGAGGAGCCAAACACTACGGCAAAACCATCATCATCGTTAAGTAGCCTGCCATACGATGTTCTGTAACCCATAAGCTCTAAGGCACTTGGGTTAATGCCGGTTACGTTAGCAAGCATGGCGTACCTGCCGGCACGTAAAACCACCTGCCCGTTCATAAGCGGCGTGGCAACTCGTACACCCGGTAGTGCGTTAATACGCGCTACGCTATCGTCGGTTAAGTCCCGCTGCACAGCCTCTACCATCTGCTGAGTATCCGGGTCCCATGTCATACCTGGCCACTGCGGATGCACGTTAATTTCCGTCATGTTAAGGTTTAAGTCCTCTAACATGCGGGCAAATTGGGCGTCTGTAGCAAGGCCTAAAGAAATCATAAGTACAATTGAGCCGGTACCTATCATTACCCCCAAAAGGGTAAGAAAGGTACGGAGTTTACGTTTTATCAAATTGCGAAAACACATGCCAACTACGTCAAAACTACTCACAGGTCACCTCCTGTAAACTAAAATAAAGATTGCGGGGCGAAGCCCACAATGATGGGCAATGGTGCGGAGTGCCAAACTCGAACAAACGTTTTGTCGTTTTGGTACGAACCGTTCCATCCCGCCTGTACAGCGGACTCACCACAAGCTGCGCCAAAGGTTTTCAACTAATCTACCCCCAACTAAGGTGGGCAGCGACAGGGACTTTTAGCCACCGCGACTATCCACTGAGCCGCCGAGTTTTAGCTCGGTGGGCAGGGGATTCGGAGCAGTGGCCAAAAGCCCCTGCCTCTGCCCGCCGGGTCTACAATTCTATTTCTTCAGAATCCAATTCATCAATACGTTTCCTACGGTTTTGCACAACCAGTACAATAACCACAGCAACAACAGCTCCGGCAACGATAACTGCCGCTGTTATCCAAACGACCGGACGGGTAATAAAATCTATAAATCCGCCGCCGCCAATTTGTGTCCATTCGCCGGTTTCCCAGTCGAATTCCCAAGTGGCTACCCACTCGCCATTGTCGTCCCAGTAGCCGGCTTCTGTCCATTCGCCGGTTTCCGGGTGGAAGAATCCACTACCCATAGACATTCCGCCGCCGTGTACGTCATAGAATCCGCCGCCTTCGCGCCAGCCGTCGTCGTGCATGTCATCAAAGCCCCAGCTTTCGTCTACCCAAAGGGAGAAGGGGTGCCTTAGTTCTACAACTTCGCCGGAGATATCTTCACCGGTAACGATAAATTCGCCTTGCAGCTCGCCGCCCATCAGCGGAATAAGCACGCCGTCAAATGCAATGGTACGCTGTGCATTTATGCTTCCTATAAACCTGCCTGCTTGGTCCAGTTCAAAAGGCCCTTCTGCACTTGTGCGCACGTTAATAAGGTTAACGCGGCCGGAGTTAATAATATTGTAGCTAAATGGTACGGAGGAACCTACGGAAGGCGACCCCCAGCCCCAGCCGCCAACGTTTACATCCGCAAGCTCTAAGCGGGTTACTTGGGCTATTGGTATGCTTATTTGTTGGTTAGCTGTATGTGTTTCAAAATCTTGGTCTTGGTAATCGAAGCTAAAACGCATGTTGTGCGCACCGGGGGTGGCCTCGGTTACCGATGTGAAACGCAGAGACATTTCCACCTCGCCATGCGGTGCAATATCATCTATAAACAAAGTACTACTGCCGCCCACGGGGTTAAATCCGGCAAAGTGACCTTGCTGCCCCGGCAAAGCAGTACCAAATACTTCTTCCATTACAATGCGCACGTTGTTTACAGAGCGGGTTGCGCTGGTGTTGCGGAAAGTAATATTCATGGTAAATTCTTGCCCAGCGCGTGGCATAGGCGGGTCAAGTTCTGCGCTGGCTACAATTACGCGGGGTATTTGCACGCGCCCACCTGGGGTATCGTCATCCGTTTCCGGGTTGTTTACGTTAATGACAGCAAATTGCTGTGTGGAATATTCGCCATGAGTTACGGTAAACCCAATGCCGTAACTACGAGTTTGCGCGGAATCTAAAGGAGAAAAACTAAATGTAAGCCTGTGGCTTTCTCCAGGGGCAATGCTTGGGATGATTTGTGTGCGGGAAGTTTGTACCGGCACGATAACCGTAGCTACTTCCGGTGTTGCTTCTACGCGGATATTACGAGCCTCGGCGGTGCCGGCATTGTGTACGTAGAAAGTAACTGTAGCGTTTTGGCCAACGTTAATGGTACTAGAAGGGCTTGTCAGGTTGCGTATTTCCAGGCTGGAGATTCCATCGTCTGTTCCGGCAATGGTAACAAAAGCGGGAAAAGTTTCTGTTATAGGTGCACCGGTAGCACCACGGAATGTAACCCTAAAGTTAATTTGGTGGGTGCCGCTTGGCGCATTAACAGATGCTTGCATTGGGAAGTTAAGCGTATGAGATGCGCCGCCCGCCATGTTAGCAAAAAACGCTTGGTTTAAGTCGCCTGTGAAGAAGATAATATTTGGGTCAAGACTTGCAAAACTCACTTGCACATCCTGTGCGGGGATATTACCGGGGTTGCTGATGTTGGCCGAAATGTTAAATGCCTGACCTGGGGAAACTGCCGCACCAACTTGGAAGTTGCTAAGGCGCACATTTGGTGCGGTGGTGGCTGCGCCTATAACACGCACGTTGATGGTGTTGCTGGTAGTGCGGTTAGTGTTATCCGGGTTGCGGAAATGGTTTGTTAGTACGATTTCATGGTTGCCTGTTTCTGCACCGGCATCTACGGCCATCTGCAAACGCATTGTTTGCGTGCCATTTTGCCTAAGTTGGTTTGTGCTGTTGGAGTTGCCTAAAAATTCTGCAACAAAGGGTGCACCGGCTGATGCCGCAGCTTGCGAAAGGAAATTGTGTGCAATACCTGTACCAAGGTTGCGGATAAGCACTTCAATTTCCACAGTTTCTCCGGCGTTAACTGTTATATTTTGCGGGGTAACCAACTGTGGGTTGGGCGTTTGAGGTGGTGCTTGCTCCTGCTCTCTAAGCTGTTGCCGAAGCTCTGCATTTTCTCTGTCTAATCTTCTTATCTCTTCCCATAAATCGCTAAGGGTTGGTTCACTTGGCGGTTCCGGCTCGCCGCCTCCGTCGTTTGCCATAACAGGCGTAACCATAATAAACACAAGCATAAATGCCAATATCACCGATACTATTCTTTTACTCTTCACTGCTATTCTCCTCTCGCTCCTGCAACTCCATTTTCTCTGGAGTTGTTATACTTTCTATGTTTCCATCTTTTATATTAATTATTTGGTCTGCATATACGGAAATTTCTGTATCGTGGGTAACTATTATCAATGTTTGGTTACGTTCGCGTGCCATGCCGGTAATCATGTCCATCATTTCGTAGGTTGTTTTGGTGTCTAGGTTGCCTGTAGGTTCGTCTGCAAAAACAACTTGTGGTTTATTTACAAAGGCACGTGCGATACTAACGCGCTGCTGCTGCCCGCCGGAAAGTTCACTTGGTTTGTGCCGCCAGCGGTTGCCAAGCCCCACTGCCTTTAGCATTACTTTTGCCGCCTTGATACGTTTCCACCTTGGCACTTTGCGGAAAATCAAAGGGAGCGTTACATTTTCAAGCGCGGTAAGCGTGGGCAGTAAATTGTACGACTGGAATACAAACCCTATGTATTTCTGCCGATACAGCGCAAGTTTGGTTTCGCTTAATTTCTCCAACTGTTTGCCCATAAAATTGATACTGCCATTTGTAGGCCGCTCCAGCCCCGCAAGCATGTTAAGCAACGTAGACTTGCCCGAGCCGGATGTGCCCAGCAAGCAGTAAATCTTGCCGCGTTCAAATGTCAGGCTAACATCGTCAAGGGCTACGATTTTTTCCTCACCCATTGGGTATATCTTTTGCACATTTTTGAGCTCAAAAACGATATTGGTATCTATGCAAATCACCTCCATAAGAAACTTCTCCATATAGTTTTAACATTTTATAACGCACAAATCTTACACTTGTTCCAAGAAACAGTCTAAGAGTAACACAGCTGTAATGTTTGCAAAACGCACATTTTAAATCTTTGAAAAATCTTTGATTTTATTTTGCTCTAAGACACGTCCAAGAGTAACACAATTGGACCGCTTGTTAAACAAAAAATTTACCGCCTGCAAAATTCCGTTGTCTTTTATATTGGCGGTTACATATTTTGCATGTTTCTTGATTTCATCAGACGCATTGCCCATTGCAATGGAGTATTTTGCATTCGCAAGCATCGCTATATCGTTTTGGCTGTCGCCAATTGTGGCAATTTCGTTTGGGTTTAGGCCGAAGTGCTTGGCCATATGTAATATTCCTGCCCACTTATTTGTACCCGTGGGCACAACGTCGTAACAGCCTTCTGTCCAGCTTGTAAGCGCAATACCCGGGAGCTGCATCAAAAAATCGTAATCCAACGCGTTGTCGCCAAAGGTAACCATCTGGAAAATATCCGCATACACTGGCGAGCCTGTGCCTGCATATTTCTCATGCTCTTCGCAAAACATGCAGGTTGAAGGATTTTTGACTATGTAGTCCACCACCATACGCACTGCTTTTTTGTTCATGGCTTTTTTGTAGATAGTATTATCGTCTACGTAGCAATATCCGCCGTTAAGGCTTACTACGCCATCAAATTTAAATTCTGCCAGCTCTTCTACTTCCTTTATTTCTTGCTTGTGCCGCCCTGTTGCCAGGAATAGCAAAACGCCTTTATCTCTTGCGTAGCGCAGGGCTTTTTTTGTACTCTCCGGCATAAAATCCTGCTCCAGCAGCGTGCCATCTACATCAAAGAACATTGCTTTTGGGATATTCATGAGACACCTCTCTTACAACAAACTATAAATTTTATCTGCCCATTCCCACACATCTTTGCAGTCGTTTTCTACATATAAAACTTTATCTACAAGGTTAGAGGGCACTATATTTTCAAAATACGCTTGGTGAATCTTGGGAATGATGCAACAATGCAAATAATCGGTTAGTGATAATTGATTTTTTATTTTTGCCGGGTGATGTCCGTCATTTGCATAATCTTTGTGGCCTATTATATCAGCATATTTAAAATAAAAACGCACTCCTGGTTTAAACCCAGCGCTTAAATCAAAATCTGTTGGACCTCTGTTTAACATGCGCTCCATAACCAGGCTGTCGCCACCAAAACAGTTGCCCCATGTAAACATAATATAATCAAAATAGTCTGGCGTATCTTTCGCACCATTACGCAACTCTTTGGAGAGTTCCAACCCTGTTTTGTTTCTTGCGTTAACTGCTGACAACAGCTTGCCTGAGCCAAATATAGACTCTACGTTTTTTATCTCTGTCGTATGGCACAGATACTCCGTTAGGCAACCACCCTTCTTACAATTAACACATGTGGGGACAGTAATTAAACGTGGCGTTGGTGTTGCTAAAAACAATGATGGATTTGCAATCGCATAATTTACGGCTTGAAGAATATCATTATCTTCGCAAACAATATCTGTTTTTCTTCCATGCTTCTTTTCATATTCAAAAAACAAAATTATATTTCGCAATTCCCAATCTGATATATTTGGGTAGTCGGAAAGCGAAAAATAATATACCCCTTCCCAAACTATTGAGCCACCATGGTTGGCGATATTTACTACCATATCAATTTCTCCTCGGGCACAATTTTTATGATATACTCTTTTTCATTATATCAAAGCGGAGGCAGTTATGAAAATTGCAGGTATAAATTACGAAAGTTTAGTAGACGGGCCGGGTATTCGGGTCGTCATTTTTGTGCAAGGGTGCAATGTAGGCTGCAAAAACTGCCATAACCCGGAAAGCTGGGATATGGCCGGGGGTACAGAGTATAGTGTTAAAGATTTGCTAAGAGAAATTAAAAAACCCCGCCCTGGTAGAAAAAAAGTGCGGGGTATAACATTTTCCGGCGGAGAGCCAACCATGCAAGCGGCAGAACTGGCTTTAGTTGCAGATGCGGTAAAAAAACTTGGCTGGGATATTGTTACTTACACAGGTCACACTTACGAAAAGCTGGCGGCGCAAACAGATAATGAAGGCTTGCAATCGCTGCTTGGCCTAACCGATTATTTGATAGACGGACCATATATGCACGAAAACCGCACACTGGATATAAAGTTTCGCGGCTCCACCAACCAGCGGATAATTGATATTAAAAAAACGAGAGCAACCGGTGAAGTTACTCTCGCAGAGGATTTTTAAATTTTTTCAAACTCCAAGATGACTGAGCTAAATGGTGCAAGTTTTTCTGCTGTGCCGCCTATTTGGCGTACGAGTTTGTAATTATCGTTGTAGGTTAGCTCCGGTGCTACTTGTTCTCCAGAATAATTAATTACAACAGCGTAGCTTGTGTAAAAATCCTTGGATTTTTGCACAGTGGAGCTTGTGTAAAAATCCTTGTCATGATGTTGGGTGATACCAACATCTTTTTTTGTTGTTTTCACAATATGATTTGCATCCTTAAAAATCTTCGCATAAATATCGCAGGTATCATCCGTAAACCCTCCGGCTTTATCCAGTAACATTTTCTCCGGCGCATTGTCCATGTAATACACCATGCCTTTGCCGTGGGCGTAAGACGTAAATGTTGGGTTGCCTTCTTCGTCGGTGGCTAGAACAGTTGCGCCTGTAGGCTTTAAATAGCGTTTGTTCTGCCGCGAATCCACTACGGTTGCGCCTGTTAGCTGGCTAAACTCGGACAATATGCATTCATCGTTGGAAATATACAGCGTTGCGCCGCTTTCCACTCTTTTAATAATTTCCAAATAACGCTCGCGTGACATTACCAAGTGCCCTTTAACCGCGGGCAGCAGGTACACATCGGATTCCGGCAATTCCTGCTCGGCAAAAGCAAAGCGGATATTGACATTCGCCTGTTTGGCCAAAATGTAAGACATGTACGCAATGCCCCATTGGTCTTGGCCTTTGGTTAGCAAACATACACCATCTATTTGCGCGGGTGGCAATTCAAAATCTTTCTTTGCCAGGAATTCGGAAAAGGCTTTAAATTCTTTTAGCACGGGTTTAGGTTGGCCGTTTTTGTCTGTCATGCCAAGTTCTATTTCGCACATATTCCATGTGTATGGCGGCGTGAACAAATTAACCTGCTCGTGCGCGCACCACCACATAACGCCCGCGGCACCATTCGCCCAGTTGGAATACAAGTTTGCGCGCACAAAACCTGCGGCTATTTCTTCATCGCAATTCATGGGGCCCATTGTGCCCAGTTCTTCAACAAAACAGGGCTTGCCGCCTAAATCGCTAAAGAATTTTGTTTCGCAAGTAGCATGAAGCAACGTGCGAATATCGGAATAAGTATCGATGCGAGTATGATACCCCCAGTACGGGTACGGGTGCGTTGTAAGAATATCGGTAGCGTCGCCCTGGTCTTCGATAGTCCATGTGCCTTCCACAGTCATATTGTGCATGCCGGAAACAACAGGGCGCGCACTATCGTTGGCACGTATAGTGTTTGAAAGGGTAAGTGTCCAGTTATGCGCAGCATATCTGTTATCCAATGGATACATACAGTTGCACTCATTGCCCAAATCCCAAGCATAAATTTCCGGCCTGTGTTTAAAACGTGAAACAAAACCCGCAACAAACTTCTGCTGAAACAATAGGGCCGTAGGGTCGGTATAAGGATTTTTGCCATACATAAACGGCGGCACAAATAGGCGGCCACTCATCCAGCCGGTTATAAGCCCCACGACTATTTGCAAGTTGTATTTACCGGCTATATCGCAAAATTGGTTAAACCGTTCGAGGGCCGTTTCGCACAAATAGTATTTATTTTTGGGCCGCTTTTCGCCCACCATGCGGTATTCTTCAACTTTATCCCAAACGCAAAGCGGCATAACAGGCTGAAAGTCACGCCAGTTTGGGAATACGCGCAGGTGTTTAATTCCATTCTCTGAAAGTGTTTTTAGGTCTTTATCGATTGAATCTGGGCAAAAATCTACCCACATTTCTGCCCCGGCGTTAGATGCCCAGTAGTTGCAACCTAGTAGAAAATTGTTCATGATTTACTCCTTAATCACTTGCTTTTGCACATCTAACATAAATCGAAAATCCGCAAAAGTTTGTAAGTTCATATTCATATGCATTTGTCCGTGGCATGATACAAAT
>Ga0123355_10010855_pt1 | contig 14009 bp, 13 predicted proteins | sample TergutEmb28metaG_3_FD_89872 | JGI IMG/M metagenome (GOLD analysis project Ga0123355, IMG submission 89872) | Embiratermes neotenicus P1 segment gut microbial communities from Petit-Saut dam, French Guiana - Emb289 P1 | ecosystem: Host-associated > Arthropoda: Insects > Digestive system > Gut ... | reverse complement strand
CTTGAGCGTTACCTGGAAGTACTATGCCGCTCTTTGTTGTTTCTTCTGCTTCAACCTGCTTGATCAAAACTCGGTCAAATAAAGGTTTAATTTTCATTACAAATGCCTCCTATGTCGTATTTTTTAGTTTCAACTTATTTGTTAGCACTCTTTTGGAGTGAGTGCTAATGCGTTATGTATACTACTTTTAATAGTTTGTTGGCAAATGGCATAATATTCATCGTAAGTCGTATTTTGCTATATATACTCAAATATACTCTCAATATCTCATGTTTTCTTAAAATACCTTTATATATTAGATTAAAGTTTCTTGGTATAGTATATTAATATACAGCAGGCACAGCGAAAGTAGACAAAAAAATAGCAGCTTTAGAGACTGCTTATGCTCACCATTTTAATCTCTGTATTATGTAATGTTGAAAATATGGAAAGGAAAATAGTAGTGGCTATAAACTATCAGTTATAATCGTGTACAAACTCAAAAAATAATTAGACATGTTCACATTTTTGATAGATAGTTAGAAAAATATGTTTATCCGTAACAAGTATGCTATACTTATGTCGTAAACCTTGTACGTTTGCGACAGGGCGCAACGAATAGCATTTGCAAGTACTTTATTATTTCGCATGACCAGCCTTTGACCATATTTAACTGTCTATTTATAAAGTTCCTCGAGCAACTCCATGCTCTTACGTTTATGATCATCTAAAACGTTAGCATACTTGTTTAACGTAAAAGTTACCGATGAATGACCAAGGATTTCACTTAATACTTTGATGTCAAATCCTTTTTCTAAAGCTCTTGTAGCAAATGTGTGCCGAGTACCTGTATGAAAATTGATATCTCTAAGATTGGTAATTGATAACATTCTTTTAAAGCGACGCTGTATTGTGCGAGGCTCAAGGTGGCTTTTGTTTGAGGAAACAACATAATCACTATTAGAAATTTTGCAATGTTCCTTGAGAAAGCTAATAAGAAAATCAGGTAGAGGGATATCCCTATTTGACATATCACTTTTGGGCAATAAACAAATGACTTTTGTCTTTCTGTCATCTTCAACGTTTTTTATTCGGTGGACTGTACGCTGGACTTGTAATAATCGACGCTCGAAATCTATATCTGACCAGCGCAGCCCACAGAGTTCACCAATACGAACACCTGTATACAGGCAAATAATAATGCTAATCTGATTTATATTATCTGACTCCAATGCTATTTTTTCTAAATTTTTCTGTTCATCTTTTGAAAGTACAGATATCTTATTGAATATGCGCTTAGGAAACTTAACTGCAAAGGCCTCTTGTGAGTGATGTTTGAGTCCACTTTAAAAAAAGCTGAAAATGGACTGCACGGTTACAACCGACAGCCCACTTTCTAAAAATTCATCCACAAGCCTTTGAGACATATCAAGTGTTAGCTGCCCTTGAACATCTTTAAAGTGTGGCGATATGTATTTTTCAAAATATCGTTGATAAAGAAAAAATGTAGATTCTTTGACTTGGCTACGTATGTTGTTGAGGTAAGCTTCTAAGTCTTCAACAATTGTAGATTGAAGGCTTTGTTGAGGTGTTAAGTTTTCATTAACTTTAGATTTCTCTTGATGCAACTTAGTCTTTACTTCGGAATACGTTCGTGCATATACTGCTCCATACTTTGCTCGCCCATTGGGGTCACGCTCTTTAATAAAACGAGCTTCATAGCACCCATCTTTGCGCTTATAAATATTTCGCTCTCTCCGTGGCATATTATCTCCTTTTGTTTGACCATAATTTTGACTAGATTGAGTAAATAATCTAAGTACAATTAGTGAGAGCCTTAAATAAATGTGCAAGCGTCATAGCAATTTAAAATTTATTGGTTCGATTTAACTTTGCAACTTAATTCAACTAGACTCTCAACTTGATTTATAGCACATTCTTTGAATGAGTTGTCTAACAATTTAAACGCACTAAGCAATTTTGAGATTTGGACATCAACCTCCTCAATAAACATTGCTCCCTCTCCTGTGCGAATCCAGCAGGGATTGATATTAAACTCTGAAGATATTAGTCTTATAATACGATCATTGACATTTCTATTTCCATATTCAATTTCTGCAAGGTAACTAATCGAAATGACAATTCTCTCAGCAAATTTGTGCTGAGTCAGTCCTAATGTGTTTCGGATTTCCCGTATTCTTGCATTAGTAGACACAATTTTACCTCCTCAAATCAATTTGGTAACACGAATGCACTTCATAATTCTCCATAATACTATTTGACACTAAAAAACAAAACTTGACAAGACACATTGTATGTGATAAAATTCCTCATAGTGCTTTTTTGAAAATTGACTTAAGCTGCTTCAGGCACAGAATTAACTTATTGTTAAATATTTATATAGCATTAACTGGTCTAGTTTTGAACTGGTCAGTTGATTACCCTGTCGCAAACGTACAAGGTTTACGACAAGACAGGGTAAGACTAAGAAGTATACAAAGTAAGTGTTATAAATGTGTTGTTTAGTTTTAAACTTCAATACATGGATGTAAGATATTACGGGATTAACTTCCCATGTCGCAATTTTTGTTGCTTCAAACAGTAACAAAAAAACCTAAAATACTTGTTATAAGCTAGTCATCGGTGGGTCGTGGTAGTGGATTCAAGGAGCATACTTTTGGTCTAAGTAGTGTATCGTTAGATGCATGAAAGGTCGAAGGTATGCTCTTTTTGTTTTGAAGGGGCGAATTAATATGTATTGCTATGTGTTGTTTGTGAAGACGGGGTATGAACATAGAGTCGCAGATGAAATATTTTATAATTGGCAAATCAAAGATGTATCGGTCTTTGTACCGATGCACGACGCATCGTTTAAGAAGGCTGGCAAAGTGTTCTTAGAGAAGCGATTGTCAATGCCAAGTTATGTTTTTATAGAGTCACCTATGCGTGGTCAAGAATTTTATTTATCCGCTATGCACTCTATTCTGCGTTCGGAACACTCAATCAAGCTGTTGAAAAATGGACATGGGTATGATGACTTGTGCTTTGAAATGGCTGCCGATGAGTATGATATTCTTGAAAAACTTATTAATAAGGACAGTTGCATAGAGATGTCACAGGGGGTTATTGAAGGAACTAGAGTTGTAGTCACAAATGGGCCACTATCGGGGTTTGAAGGATTAATTAAAAGGATTAATCGCCACAAAATGGAAGCAATCATTAACATAGGTTTTATGGGTACTGTTCGCGAGATGAAAGTGGGATTAGAAATTGTCAAAAAGATGTTGTAGATGAATGGTTTTATGTTTGATTTTCAATGAATGAATTGAGGTTTGTATACATAGAGTATATGGGTTTTACTGCAGTATAGTTTGGATAAAACTTTAAGCTTCAAGCTTCATCAATTCCTTGGAATTGGTTATTTTTTTGGCAGTCTTAAAGTTGTTTTTTAGCTTTCGGTCGTAACGACTTTTTTGATGACGAGAAGGCTTTTGTATAGTTTAATAAAAATACTCTTTAAAAGAAGGTGTTCATGATTTATGAATCGAAAAGTATTTGCATCGGAATCTGTAACCGAAGGGCATCCAGATAAAATATGCGACCAAATATCTGACGCCGTGCTTGATGCTATAATGGAGAAAGATCCTGAGGGTCGTGTTGCCTGCGAGGCGCTAATTACAACGGGATTGGTAGTTGTTTCAGGGGAAGTAACTACTGCCAATTATGTAGATATTGACGCTATTGTACGAAACACTATTAATGAAGCTGGGTATGATAAAGTTGAGTATGGATTTGATGGCAACTCATGTGGCATAATTGTTACATTAGATACTCAAAGTCCAGATATTGCCATGGGGGTAAATCAAGCAATTGAATCTAGAGGACAAACGGATGTAGACGATAAGGGGGCTGGCGATCAAGGTATAATATTTGGTTATGCTATAAATGAGACTCCTGAGTATATGCCGTTGCCAATAGTTTTGAGTCATAAAATCACGAAAGAGCTGGCTAATGCAAGAAAGAATGGCACAATTCCTTACTTGAGACCCGATGGGAAGTCTCAAGTATGTGTTGAATATGTAGATAATGTGCCTAGTAAAGTGACGGCTGTGATTGTAAGCTCTCAACATTGTGAAAAAGTTTCTCATGAGCAAATAGAGAACGATATAGTTGAAAAAATAGTAAAACCGACAATCCCAGTTGAGCTTTTAGACATGGGTACTAGATATCTTATAAATCCTACAGGTCGTTTCGTTATAGGTGGTCCGAAAGGTGACTGTGGCCTTACTGGACGTAAAATAATAGTTGATTCCTATGGTGGGTTTGGTCGCCACGGCGGTGGTGCTTTTTCTGGCAAAGATCCAACTAAAGTCGATCGATCTGGTGCTTATATGGCACGCTATGTGGCAAAAAACATAGTAGCCGCAGGTATTGCTCATGAATGTGAAATTGAGCTTGCTTATGCTATAGGTGTTGCGCATCCCGTGTCTATCTATGTTACAACACGGGATAGCGGCACTATCCCAGACTTCGAAGTTGAAAAACTCATATTAAAATACTTTGATTTACGCCCATCAGCAATTATAAAAAAATTAGACTTGAGGCGACCAATTTATAGGCAGACCGCTACATATGGGCACTTTGGTCGAAGTGACCTTGATTTGCCGTGGGAGCGTCTAGACATGGTTGATGTATTGAAGGCAGCGCTTTAGTGAGTATTATAATACTTTTATTGATGTTCATATTATCATTATTTTATGTATAAGCAAGAGGGTTGCCAGTAAAACATTTTGTAATGTTTATACCAAAACCTAGTAAAATTAGCGAAACTTTGCTGTTTTTATAGTGCTGTGCTTACCGAATTATACTTTTTAGACCTTCTCAGATAAAGTGGTAAACACTCCGTGATATTCCGCCATACTCATCTTGTCCCTTGAGTAATTATACAAGGCTTTATGCTTGTTTAGGTGCCCGTAACCGTGACATGTATAGACCTTGTAAAATAGTGATTTATGAGGAGCATGGTGATTCCACGCCAAAAGCATGAAAGTCCACCACAAGCAAGAATCAAAAGAAAAAGCCTTTAAACTTCCATCAACAAGTCGATATACTTTTCTGGGTTGAGGCTGGTAATAAATCTTTTGCCCTTGATGCTTGCTCTCTTGATGCCAACATCAAGTAACTTCAAGGCGTCGAGGGTAATTTTGTTTATGATGTTCAGGTTAAAGGCGGCATCTTTGTCTATGGTTTGATTGGCATCTTCTTTGAAGGTTACGTCCAAATGATGATGGTAACTTTCTACCATCCAGTGTCCTCTTATGGCTCGGGCTATTTCTTGTGCATTAACTTCAAGAGTGCTTATGAAGTATCTTGTTTGCGTGGTTGTCGTATCGCCTTTGATTATGGTATTTCTTGTCATGGCTATGGTTTTTAGCTTTGCCCAATCCTTCTTTTGTGAGAGCCATGATATGTTGTCTGTCTGCCAATACTCACGTATTTCTACAGAAGAGCGAGCCTTCTCAACTGTTTTGTGGTAAGCGCATCCTTGTTGCGAATCTTCAAAGTAGAGCCTAACATCTTCATAAAGGCTGTGCGGATTACTTTTAAGCGCAAGTACATAGTCAGCACGCTTTTTAACTATCTTTGAAGCAATCTCTTTTTGACAGCCTATAGCATCAATTGTAACGGTATGGTCTTTGATATTTATCTCCTCCAGTAGTTTGGAAATAGCTTTTATCTCGTTGCTTTTGCCATCGACGAGCTTTTGCGACAGACAAAACCCATCTTCATCAACACAGCTAACAATATGGTTTGCTTCTTGAGTGCCACGCTTGTTGCCCCTTTGGGTTTTGCCGTCTAAGGACAGAATCTTCTTGAGTTTCTGTCCCTTGATTGCTGCTTAACATCTCGTTCCATTGCACTTGCAGCTTGCCTAAAAACTCAGGTGACACCATTGCCATTACACGCCTAATTGTATCGTATGACGGTATGCCGTTTGTAAGCTCTAAGTATTTGCGCAAAAAACTCTCTTTGACTACTGCAAAATAGTGAATCTCATCCCATTTGTTAGCATTGGCTAATTTTGCAAAAAGCACTATTGCTATTATGTCTTTCATCAAGTGCTTTACTTTATGTTCTTGCCTGTGGTCTATTACACTTGATAGATATTCAAATATATCGTGCATCTTATAATCACCGCTCTTTAGCATGATTATAACATAGATTCTCTTACTTTTTCATGCTTTGGCGTGGGTGCTTGACAACCATGATTTCAGCACTTGGACTGATATAAACCACGATGAGCTTAATCAATAATTAAATTATGTTTTATAAAGGAGTCTTTTGTTATGAATATTTGTTTAATAAATCCATGGTTAGCAAATAAGGAACAGTTAGATACCGATGGATTTATCCCCAACAATTACTCACATATCGGGCTAGGCTATATAAAGTCAGCATTAGAACAAGTAGGACATGAAGTTACTTTAATTGATATGAGGCTACAACAATTAGACAAAGAAGGCATTAAAAAAACCATTAGTGAAAATAATGTTCGCGTAGTTGGCATTACGTCATATTCATACAATCTAACTCCAACCATTTCTATATGCCGCTTTATTAGAAGGACATTTCCAGAGATTTTTATTGTAGCTGGAGGATTCCACCCTACGTTAGCCACAAACGACGCTGCCAACATGATAAATGCAGATTGCTTTGTCCTTGGAGAAGGCGAAGAGACCATGAAGGAGCTTGTATTTGCAATTGATAATAATTATAATTGGCACAATATAAATGGAATAGCATATTTAAATGAATCGAGGGAATTAGTGGTAAGTGAACCTAGAGAACTAATTCCAAATTTGGATTTACTGCCATTCCCATATAGAATGCCTAGTTTAAATACAGCAGTAGTGATTCCTTCTAGAGGCTGTTATGGAAAATGTAAATTTTGTTCTTCAAATGCGTTTTTTAGAACCTGCACAGGGAAACGAGTTCGAAGGCGAAGCCCAGAGAATGTTGTTGAGGAAATAATAACAATTGTAAAAGAGCATGACATTGAATTTATAAATTTCTATGACGATAACTTTGCAGTTTCATCAAAAAAAGACCGAGAATGGTTTGACAAATTCCATTCACTCCTTATTGAAGAGAACATAAATACAAAAATTTGTGTGCTAATGCGCCCCAATGAAGTTATTAACTCTGAAAGTGTGATTAATAAGTTTATTCAGGTTGGGTTAAGGAGAGTATTTTTAGGTATAGAAAGTTTTAACCAAAACCAATTGGATTTTTACGATAAAAACTTAACAGTAGAACAAGCAATTGAAGCAATAAAAACAATAAGCAATATGAATGTTGATCTATATATTTCTTTGGTGCTATTTGACCCAAGAGTAACAATTGATGAGATGATTGACAATGCAAATAAACTAAAAAGTGTGCGCAAGTTATTTAATGAACACTTTATTATAAAGCCATTAAACTGGGTATTGATTGCGTATGAAGGGACTGGCGTAAGAGATTATGTTGTTGACAAAGGACTGTATACTATTACTAATGAAATTTACTATAATTTTTTAAACAGTGACATTCAAGAATTGTACAACAGTCGAGTTAAGTGGTTCCAAGAGGTTAAAATGTTTTCTGGATGGAGTGATTGGTTTTATACAAAAAATAATTGTAGTGAATCGATAAAACAGAGGTTGCTTAATTTTTATGATGAACTTTTTCTTCTTGATTTAGATGCATTGCTCTATTCTTGCTACATGGCAAAAAATGGGGCGCTAGGTTCTGATATATTTAACCATACTTTTGATAAATACGGCGATCGCTTAAATCATCTAAAGTGCTTATATGGAAAACTGGATGAAGAGTTGTTGGGTTATCTGACATATACCAGCTCTACAAAGTGGCTACAGTCTCAAAACCATCATAATTGATTGCGTAGAAAGCAAAACACATTGAAAGGAGAAACTATATCATGGAATTTCTCATGGTTCATGAATCATTCCATAGTTGCGAGGAAGATATTGCGGCTTCATTGGCAGCTTCATTAAATCGTGCGTGGGCATTGATGTATTGTCATGCATGGGGGTTTGAGTATTCAACTATCGGGAGAACTATCGGTGAGAGGCTACATGAAGGGGAAAATGATTTTTTTAAAAACCTGAGACTATATCATGGAATCGAAATTAAAGAGCAGGGTATTTTTCCAAAAAATCGTATAGATGCATTTCTTTCACAGAACGTATCTGCATACCCAATTATTGTGTATATTGATGATTTACATTGCCCTTGGGGGCAGTCTGAAACTATAATAAACAGGGCGCATCCCGTATTAATTAGGACGGCTTGTGACGTCGGTTGGAGTTGCATGGATCCGTATTTAATGATGGAGAATGCGGTATTAACATTGGATTGCATTCCCGAATCAGGTTCGAAAATCTGCACAGTTCATGTGAGCGATATTCATGTAGAGACATCTTTTTTTGAATCACAAATTATAGATTCATCAAAAAACATTTCATCTAAGGAATCAGAGGCAAACTCGTTATATTCGGATATGTCTAGTTTGGAGGGTTTGGATAGTGAAATAGTACTCTGTAATGGGCGTTTAATGTCTGAGTTACTGGATCGTTTTACATATCTATCACGGCGAAGAAGGCAATACGCAAAATATGTTATTTATTTGGGTGAAATTATGCAAATGCAACTTAACTATCTAGCTACACTTTTTAATGATCTTTCTGATTCATGGGAAATGCTATACAAAAAGCTTATGAAAACGTTTTGCATGTCATCATGGAGTAGCAATAAGAAAATTGTGCTTGATTTGCTAAATGAGACATTGCAGAAAGAAATATCTTTAGCAAAGCAGATATTGGCGAATGGCTTGTACTAAATGGTAGAAAAATCATAATATGTAAAATGTTACACACCAATCAACAACACGGTGCGCCTAAAAGATAATGCATCATTGATGGAAAAATTGTAGCAGGTGGTTGTCTTTACTCTTAAAAATATTATCGAAAGGAGTTATTTCAACTATGGATATTTTATTTTGCATATTGCAGTGTCATGATGATGTTGGAGTTTTTGATGAACCAGGAATTGCTTCTTTAGTTGCAGTTGCAAAACATGAGGGCATTTCTGTAAACGTAGAAAGTTTTTTATTAAAAGAAATAGATGACGCATATGACAATATAATTGAAAATAAACCAGATATGTTGGCATTCACTACGTATGATTACTCATTTGAGTTTACAATAAAATTTATAGAAAGAGTAAAGGCACAACTGCCCGCTATTAAAGTATGTTTAGGTGGATATTCTGCTTCATATAATTATCAGTATGTTATGGAGAGGTATGGTTTTATTGACTATATAATTATCGGCGAAGCTGAAATATCATTTATAGAACTAATAAAATGCATTGAGAGTGGTGATGATAGTTTTCACACAATAAAAGGACTATGTTATCGTTCAGGCAACGGAATCAAGTTTAATGAAGGTTGCTCAGCGGTAACAGATTTAGATTCGTTACCATTTTCTGATCGAGCTCTTTTAATAAGCCGAAATTATAATATGGCAAATATGACCACTACACGAGGATGTACACATCACTGCACTTTTTGCTGCTCGAATGATTATTGGGGTAACAATAATAAGAATGGCAGTGGCTTTAGGGCTATGACCCCAAAGAGGGTTGTTGATGAAGTTGAGCACATTGTAAAGACATACGATACGTATCGATTTGTCTTTAGTAATAATAGTTTTGAAGACCCTAATAACAACACAGAGACACAGCTTGAAATTATAAATGAAATAATGTCAAGGGAGTTAAAAATTTATTTTAGCGTTAACTATAGAGTTCCATTTTATAAACATGCTACCACAGATTTTATGGAAAAGATGACAAATGCTGGGTTGTGCGCAATATTTTTAGGTGTTGAAAGCGGGAACGATTTTGATTTACATACATATAATAAAGGGTTCTCTGCTCAAGATGCAAAGCTAGCAGTAAAGCATTTTTCTTCATTTGACGCTTTATATTTAGAACCAGGATTTATAAACTTTAACCCGTATACAACATTATCAGCTCTTCATAAAAATAATGAATTTTTATATGAACTTGGAATCAACTATAATATTTTGTATTTTGCGTCTAAATTAATTCCTTATAAAGGAACGACAATTTACAATCGATTAGAAAATGAAAATTTGATTGTTAGAAATGATTGTATACAAGATATTGATATTAAATTTGATATCAAAATAGAAGCAATATTTAGATATTTCGACAATTTAATGAATGAAAATAAAGAATTGAGGAAATATGGTTTTATTTGCAAGGAAATCCCATTAATGATTGCGGTTTTAAAAAGATTTGCAAAAAATAATTTAGATCATAATGCTTTGAAAATAATTAACAACACTGATAAACAAATAAGAGAAATAAAAAGCACCTTAAACTTCCAAAACTTTGAGTGGTTTAATGAAATGATTCAATATAACTATGTCACTAGTAATCCAAGGCTAGCAACGCAAAGATACTTAATAGATAACAATGTCCTTAATTTGTATTCTCAGATGGTTGGCTTAAGAAACAAATTGTACAAGGATTTATATAAACATGACACTAAATATATGAGTATATTTTGAAATGGAAGTCTCTCGATTAGAGTAGATCTCTTTTTAAATAGCTATAGATAAAATGTGGTAACCATCTTGTCCATTATGATTGATGCCAATTTGTGATTGTAGTTAAAGCTCTATTAATTGCGTGGGTTTTCATTGAAATAAGGAAGTATATGCTTAGCATCCAATTCCAAAAGCTGCAAAGAAAGCACCATTAACTTTATTGAAATTGAATGTTTCTTATTCATATTATGTTACCTAAGACGAAATTGGATATCACACATCATTGATAAATGGAAACCCCTAGCGCTGCATCATGTTGGATTCCATATTGACAAAATAGCAAAAACATGATAAAACAAACAGAGTTCTATTGATAGTGGTGAGGTTCATGCCGCAGTCAAATGCAACAATTTTTTCTAGGTGAAGATTGATTGTAATATTGTCAATAATATACGAGTTGCCTTACATGGCGCAACGATACAGTATCAGGGCGTGCGGTCAAATGAGCATCATTACTGATAGGAGGATAATGTGTCCATGTTCCTAAAACAAAAAGAATACGGTTTTACTGATATGTTTAGTATGTCTCTGAAGACCTCCCCGTTCCATTCGCTTTTATACATCGCGAAATGTTTGGTGGACGCGTTACTACCAACATTGTCTATTTTTGTAACAGCACATTTGTTGGACAATGCTATCGCAGTATACAATAGGGAAGCGGCACTCTCTTCAGTTTACGTTTCTATCATGTTGATTGCAGGTATCATGATTTACAAAGTACTGATTAACGTGGTTATGCAATTTCAAGATACAAAACGAATAATTTATTTCCGCAAAAAGTTGATACCGCTAATTGTGGAAAAAACTGCAAAACTTGAATATCGTTATATAGAAACCCCCAAAACTGTAGACCTTATAAATCGTGTATGCCCTTCTTTTGACCACAACATATGGGATATGTTTTGTGCTATAATTAATTTAGTAAGTCTTGGTATATTTATCATTGGAATCGTAGCAACCTTGTTTACACAGGTTTGGTGGATTGCATTAAGCATGTTCATCGTTAGCATACCTATCTTATATATCGCGACAAAAGCGGGACAGCAAAGCTATGACGCAGACAAAGAAATGTCTAAAATTGATAGAAGGGCGAATTACCTTTCGGGTGTACTGAGAAATCGCGAAGCAGTAGAAGAGCGAAATATATACGGTTATACGAAGACTTTGAATGCCCGTTATGCAGATAAATTTGAATTTGCAAGAAAATTTCGTTTGAAAATGGAATGCAAAAATTTTATCAAACTTAAAATGGGTGGTGTTGTGACATCTGCTTATTCCATAGGTGTGATGCTTGCACTACTACAACCTGTTGTTGATGGAAGAATTTCAATGGGTATGTTTATCGCGTTAACGGGGGCAATTTTTGAATTGTCTCAAAGATTGTCATGGGGGATAAACAGGCAGATAAAAGACTTATCACGCAAGCGAGTGTATTTAGAGGATTTAACGAGCTTTATGAAATTAAAGGAACATAAGGGTGCGATGGCAATTCCTGAAAAGAACATGACGTTTAAGCAGATTGAATTTAGAAATGTAAGTTTTCGCTACCCTGACACTGAAAAGTTGATTTTGGATGATATATCATTCAAAATTGAGTACGGAAAGCATTATTCTGTCGTAGGGGTAAACGGAGCTGGTAAAACTACGATAACAAAGCTTCTAACTGGATTATATACAAACTACGAGGGTGAAATCCTTGTGGACGGATGTTCCCTCCGAAGTTATTCAGATTCGCAAATAAAAGGACTTTCATCGGTAGTGTATCAGGATTTCGCAAGGTATTACATATCTTTGTATGATAATATAGCAGTCGGGAATATTAGATTGTATCAAGAAAACCAATCAGAAAACCGAAGAGAAGCAGAAGAAGCTGTAAAGCAGATAGGATTGTCTGAAGCTATAGAAAGGCTAAAAGATGGATTGGACACTCCTCTCGGGAAAATTGTTGAAAACGGTGCGGATATCTCCAGTGGTGAATGGCAACGCGTTGCGATGGCGCGTTGTATTATTAACGATGCGCCATTGAAAATTCTTGATGAGCCGACTGCTGCACTTGACCCCGTGAGCGAAAGTGCTGTGTATAAAAATTTTGAGCATATATCTAAAGGGAAAACCACACTTTTTATTAGTCATCGACTTGGTTCGACTAAGCTTTCGGATGCTATTTTCGTTTTGTCAGATGGGAAAATTTCCGAACAGGGATCTCATAATGAGTTGATGGAAACAAATGGGATTTACTATGAAATGTTCACATCTCAGGCAGAATGGTACAGGAGTTCGGATGGAACCAAGGATGGGGGCGCGATTAATGAGTAAAAAAAACAATGAGTGCTCAAGAATTTCTGTACTTAAAATTTTTAATTTCGGAGTAAAATTAACATTTAAAACGATGCCAGGATTATTTATTTCAGTAAATATTCTATCAATACTTCAAGGATTAGCGTTTGGACTTAGTATACTTTTTACTCAACAGTTTTTTGATTCGGTTAGCGAGATACTTACGAATAATGAGCCATTAAACCACGCATTACTAATGGCTACTTTGCTGGGGGTTATATTAATAGCAAGAGAGGTAATAAGCGGAATCTTTTATTTATTACACAATACTATTCATAATAAGTTAATCGGCGAACTGACAAGAACAATCCACGATAAGATGGAGCGCATTGACCCTATTTGTATGGAAAATACGAAACTGCATGAAGATATAGATAAGGCTGTAGGTGCTTGCGATTCGGTACATTATGTTTTTGCTATGGGCATGACACTACTTACCTATTATGTTCCTTATTTTATATTTATCGGATTTTACCTACATCATCTCAAACCAGAATTCGTTCTGATGATTCTTTTAGTATTTGTTCCAGTGCTCGTCACTCAATTGGGCCGGGCCGGAATCATAGCGAAATTCGAAGATAAAGCTGCACCGATACGGCGTGAATACGAGTATTATAAGGAAACAATCGTCAGCAGGGAATATCTTAAGGAAACGCGGATACTCGGTGCACATTCATTCTTCCTCATGAGGTTTTTTGTTCAGTTGAAAAAGCTTGGTCAAGCGGAGTGGAGCAAAAGTAAGCGAATAAACATTTTGGAACTTATTATGGGATTAACAAGAGCGTTAGGTTATGCTGGGATATTATATATGTTAGTGACGGCGCTTTTAGCGGGAGAAATATCAGAGGGTGCATTTGCGGCGGTATTCACATCAATTGCTATATTGTTTGAAAGGATGAACGAAGTGGTCACTGGATTAGTGGCTAGAATATCGGAGTTTATGGGAGCGGCACATAACTTCACACGCTTTATGGAGCTACCTGAACGCGGCGG
>Ga0123355_10010854_pt1 | contig 14009 bp, 5 predicted proteins | sample TergutEmb28metaG_3_FD_89872 | JGI IMG/M metagenome (GOLD analysis project Ga0123355, IMG submission 89872) | Embiratermes neotenicus P1 segment gut microbial communities from Petit-Saut dam, French Guiana - Emb289 P1 | ecosystem: Host-associated > Arthropoda: Insects > Digestive system > Gut ... | reverse complement strand
TGGGGGTAGTAGTTGTAGTAGTAGTAGTAGTAGTAGTAGTAGTAGTAGTAGTAGTAGCATCCTCATCGTCCTCATTGGCACTCACCAAGATACGGTTAGATACTTAGATACTTACGTAGAATTTTGTACAATGCACCCGTTACCGGATATTCTGTGTGTTGGCTTATAGGAAATGGTTGTTGCTAAAGAATGACAAAATCAGAATGGTTTACTTTAGAAAGCCTGAATAACAAATATACATAAATATGATGTCGAGACAAAGGAACAGTCGGTAAGAAATGTAACCTTTATCAGGCAAATATTTTGTGCTGCGAATGTACTGTTTAAAGCATCTGGAAAATTCTGCGGCTTTTAGGTACAGCACTGGAACAGGTTCCTTAAAACTGGTAACAAATTCTTAAGTTTAACGTGACCGTCCTCTAAAGTGGTACGACGGCCAGTAAGGTTGCATAAAATACGGTCATTTACGAGGTTGGCATTTGTATAAACGGAAAATATTGAACTGGGTTCTGTTCCTTCCAAAACTGAAGAAGCTTCTGGCTCAGGCGGTATTATTTAGTTAACGGATGTATTCAGATACTGACAAGGATTATTAATTGTGAATGGGTGTGTCCCATATCTTCGCGATAACCAAGGCTTGCTGCTCTTCCTATTATATTATATGCTGTTCTGAGAGTAAAACAGGAAATTTCTTAAAACTCTCCACCAAGTACTAACAAAAATACAGTCGTAGGTATCACCCACACACAGCATGTATAAAATTCTCAATGCGATCTGATTTTGGGACAGAGACTGACCGTAATATGAATTTCAGCAATGGATCATTCCCGTTAGTCTGCAGCCACTTCAAATAATGATCACCTTCTCTTACTGTATGTACATAAATGACATGTGTCCAATTCCAGGTTTTTCTAATTTGTTATATACCAAGAGTCTGTTTGGATTTCTTGCCTTCAACTGACACGCATGCCTAAATAATCGGATGCTTCTAGCTTTGACTAGTCCGAAGTTTAGACCCACATTAGTCACATGCAAAAATCATAAAATTTTCCATTATGGACATCAACATAATATTTTCATTTTCCCAAAGCAATCTTTTAGATTACAGCCTGGCTCTGAACACTTTTACTTAAAAGAGTATACTCATATAAACATGACTGTTGGAAACAGACGTCTTGGTAGCTTATATTGCTTGTGTTTTGGTTTTGTCGAATGGGTGTTGAGTATTTTTATCATGTCTGTTATTACTAAAATTTTCGAAATTTTTGAAAGCCTTGTTTTGAACATTTCAAAGCCTTTGTTCTTTACCGCCATGACACAAGATCACGCAAAGCACGGGAGCACTCTACAACCTCTGTTTGGCTATCGCATCTTGTCATCAGAAACAGGAAGCTCTCGTGCTTTAGAATTCCAGCAAACAATTTCGGAAAAAAAATTACCCAATGGCTATAGACAAAGGGGGGGGTGGGGTCGTTGTTCGTTGCTGTTAGTAAGTTTTCATGTCTAGATCCAGAGTATTAATAAAAGGGAGAATGTGAAACATGCACCATATGGGTTGGAATGTGAAGGGAGAACTGGTTAAAGATTAACCTTTTAAAGCCTAGTTTACTGAAGTAACATTTAAAAACCCTGCTTTTTGTCACATAATGTATATGTGTGCTTCCTCTGATTCTCAAAGTCAGTACCGATATTTCCATACATTTCGTTTACTGAATGCCTTCTCTGTGAAGTAGGAATTAATTTGTTACATGAAAAATAAAGTCAACTTTTAAGAGAAGTGGCCAAAATTGGTACTTTCAAATAGAGCAATGCCCTTTCGGGTACTGAAAACAATGGATAGAAAATTACTGTCACATAACAACTTTCAAAGGTAGTTTATTTACTAGATAATTTTTAATGTACTTTTCTGGACTTGTGTGCAACATACAGATATTTTAATGGAAAGAAACCAAATGTGATATACCTGAAAAAATGTGTGTGAAATTTACTGGGTAAATTAACCCAGCCGCGGTTTTGCTGTCAATTATCAGAATAAAATATTTTTAATTTTAGACGCAAACTTTTATTATTATCAAAGTATGAAGTTGATTTAAAATCAATGTCCTTAGTCCACTTCACCAACCAAATGCTTAAAGACGTATTTCTGACACGATTCGGTACAAGTGTCCCATTTTCAGGGGGCACAAAATGCCTTGTTTTAAAAGCAACTGCCAGAGATAGGCTATTACTTACAAGGTTCTATAGTCTGTAGTATCTCCGGATTTGCTACAGGCTGTAGATCTTCGTATGTCTAAATAGCACCTTGTCATTGGCAACCGGTTTTAAAACTGCCTTTCTGTGCCCCCTGAAGATAGTACACTTGTTCCGAAAGATGTCGGAGATATATCTTTAATATTCATATTTAATTAATGTTGGCATTTTGTTTGTGCAATAAACTGAGTCCATTCACCAAATAAGTGAAAGGAATGGACAACTTTAAAGGAATGAATTGAACATGTTTAAAAATGTACCCTTTTCTCTCCTTCATTCTGCCATCTGTTCGTCACAATTTGCCGGACGCCACGGTCGAGGAAGGTAGTCATTCTTTCTAGCGTCTGTAAGTTTCAGACACTTCCCTTCTTCACTTGAAAATTGTGTGTATTGAAAGGTGTATAGTCAATTATAATTAAAACTTACATTTGTGCTTAATAGTTGCTGCGCGGTGAAAAACAAGATGCAGAACTTCCTGAGATGAGTTTGTATTTCTCTGCCTGGTCATTTGCTTCAGATGCTTGTTATATTATCACACTTTGTTTGAATTATTCTGTTCTCGTTCATTCGGCTGTTATCTGCCTGCGTTTTACAGTCACTGGTTTTTATTCCAGACGCTTTTTGGCGCGTTCGCAAAATTGTGAAAAGCGACTATTAGCTTCGTCATGTCTGTCCACCCTTCTGTCTGTCCATCCGCCCGTCTGTCTACATGGAAACTCGGCTCTTACTGGACGGATTCTTATGAAGTTTGATATTTGTTTAGTGTTCGAAAAACTGTCGCAAAATTCAAGTTTCATTAAAATCGGACAAGAACAACGGTTACCTTACAAGAAAACCACTAGAAATTTTTGATCATTTCTCTCTCAGTTCTTCTTAGAATAAAAGATTTTTCAGATGACAGTTGTAGAAACAATCAAAAGACATTTTCAGTTCAATAACGTTTTTCTAAAGTCATGCCGTTAATGAGACATGTGTAAAAATATTGTAGAGCCGGACAGGCCGCAGATAACAATATAATAAGACACATGCGCATTGTATACTGGATACCCAAGGCTACAAATACACACCCAGATTATGTAATACTTACTGCTTGTCTATTGCAACAATGGTTCCACGAACGCGCCCCAGTGTTGCGTTATACGTACATTACCTGTCTTGTTAATTATAACCCTAAAATGCTTTCTTAAAGTAACAGATTTTATTCTGTCACTCTTTAAGAAATTTGTAATGTATGCTTATATGTTGCCTTAGTCGACGGCTTCATGTATAGGTGGTAAGTGTATTAATTCTTGGCTGTAATTCAAGTGTTACACAATGATTTCGTTGACCTGGCAAATTACTAGAATGAGTAAAGGCGTGAATAGTTTTAGCCTATTTGTAGGACACACGTGTATAAATATGAATGTCAGAAGGCGCCGTAACACGTTTTCAGACGTTATCTAAATTATGATCTTAGTAAAATAGTCAGCCTCGACGTCTCTAAATCACTTCGCTAGTTCCGTCGGGAAAAATGTTTTCTATAAGACAGAAACTTTCTTTTTCCTAGTAGTTTATTCAACTTCGAAAACAAATGCTTTGAATTCTTGAAATATAGTGGGTTGTTTGACCGTGCATCTTCCTCATGAAATAATGTGAAATGCTAACTTGATGCAACAAGGTAATTTTATTGATGTATTGTCAGCTCTACATGTTACCTTAATATTGTTCTTAGTTGGTCTGAAGATGGCCGGTTACGACCGAAACATATAGTCAAATATAACCTAATTGTAATTATTGTGTCTTGTTTTGATGTCTGTTGTGTGTTGACGGTACATAATATATTATACAACTTAGATAAAAAAATCCTTTACGACTTTAAGTAAAACATGACTGTTACTGGTCCAATTTTCGCGAAATTCTGGCCATGTAGGTATATTTTAAGGATATAGTTTCCTAACTTTTATGAAAATCAGAGAAAAGTTTTAAGAACTACGCTTTTGTGGGTGATTAGGCGGCGAGTATTGGTACTTTCTTACCAACGCTTCGGAACAACTTATCGGTCCCATCTTCAAGGGTCAAGAATCCATTCTTGACCCGTAAAGATTGGACCGACATTTTTACCAAAACGTCGGTAAAAAAATTACCACTACTGGCTTCTTAATAACCCGGAAGAGCTCTGTTCTCATCTGTTTCGCGGCGGAAGCCTAAAATCGCACAGAGAAAGGGTTTAGTCGCTGATATTCTGTTACAGACAGACTGGCGAAGGACAGATTTACGGACGGGTGCACGAGTGGACGTATGGACAGGTGGACGGACGGAAGTGATCTTAACTTACAGCTCTCCTTTTTTGTACTTCGGATAGAGTCCTAATAATTTGGCAAAATGTCTTGTTTTAGAGCCATCCACATATGTTCAAACCGAAATTTGTGATCACAGACTGCTCTACTGAATCAAATTTTCATTTTTTGCTGTGAAATGACGTCATATGAAAGGAGCTAATTTCAGATTTATATATCGTGAATTTTAAATAAACGTAAGCAAAACTGATAATGTTGTCTCAAAATGTTACAGCTTAACACTTGCCTGTATTCTCTTGGTACTCGATTCTCCCAACAGTTTTATTATTTATGTAGGCCATTGTGAAAACACCACTTCATATTTGAACAAGAAGGCTGACATAAACTCTAATAGGACAACGTTTTTGCTATACGTTTCAGAACCAGTCCTTCTGAGTAACGTGTTCTAGTTGCAGGGTAGCACCTACCTGTGTCGGCCTGGGGGAATACGAGGGACAGATAGTTAAGTGGTTATGAGGTCATCAGGGCTCCTAATTAAAGTGTCAGGGCATAAGAGTTACGTAAGGCTATCAATCTGTACATTTGCTGCAATAAAAAAAATATCGCCCGTAGGAATGCAAAGATCGGGCTATTTCTCATATTCTACAAATACAGTTACTCTCAAATTTAGGGACAAGTTATACGGTGAATTTTCAGGTTTTCTGAAACATCACACTCTTCCGACTGGATTTTCAAAAACAAGAAAATCCATCGAAACTTCTTAGTTATTTACTGAGGTTTCGGTGGATTTTAGAGCCTTCGAGACGCCAGTGGTTCAAAATGGTGTAATATCCCAGAAGATTTGAACCTGCACCGCGTGACTTGACCCTTACTTTGAGAGTAACTATACTTATGCTGTTTGGTTTTCAAGAAAGATTGTTCTGTGTAGAGTTAGTTAGTTAGTTACAACATCCGTGCGAACTGTCACGGTTACAGTTCCGTCATGGAATTAGATCAGCTCTGTCTCCCATCCAACATTTTACTCAACGAGGATAAGGGGTAATTGAAGAATACGAGATCAACTTGATGTCAAAATTTATTAAGTTTTATTTAACTTGTTCTGTGCTCAACATGTTTCGGACATTAATACATCCATCATCATCAGTAGCCTGCGACCTTTCTATTGTATCACCACTTTGGTTGTGTGTTCTTGTTTCGATGTGTGTTGGAGTTTCGGTGTGGCTAGTTTGGGGTGAAGCCTGCCACACGGATACCACCCCAAACTAGCCACACCGAAACTCCAACACACATCGAAACAAGAACACACAACCAAAGTGGTGATACAATAGAAAAGTCGCAGGCTCCTGATGATGAACGTATTAATGTCCGAAACATGTTGAACACAGAAGAATTGAAATAAAACTTAATAAATTTTGACATCAATTTGGTCTCTTATTCTTCAATTATCACAATGATGCAAGGTTCAATACACATAAGAGTATAAGAGACTGTACTTCGAGATGAAAGCGGCCGGAATGTGAAGTTAGAAGCTCATCGTTATGTGTATATACATAAGTACGGAGTGGATTTATAACATGCCCTCGCAAATGTCTTCATGGCATGTACAGAGACATCTTTGTTTTTACCTTACCTTTTAGTGACAATATGTAAATCGATATGGACCCGACGAGTTTCAGGCACTGTTTACTGAAGAGCGTTTCGTCCCATACGGCTTAAGTATAAAATTATGCGTGCAATCGTTTCTGTTTGAACAGAGGTTTTTAAGGAATGCACGAGGTGTCCTTACTGAGAAATTAATACAGCAAATTCCTTACCAGAGAAGAATAATCACACTCCTGTTCAAATTTATTAATCTGTATTATTGCTGTGCTTTTTAATGAAACTCTTCCCAACATTTTTCACCTTTCCCGATTCTGTAAATATTAAATATTTTCAACGCAGTTAATTAAATATTTTCCTTGGGTTTTTAGCTTCAGTTTCACAGATAAAGGGAACTTATTTTTCCCATCGTGGGACCAAAACATAAATGGTCAAATACGCTACTTTCTATTTAGAGAGCAGTGATTTTTACATTTTTCATTATTAGCAGTAGTATTACTCAAAATAAAATGACAAGCAATAAGCAAAAATGCAGGAATTTTATGTGTTTATGGGATGTCTCGTGCTAGGTGAATAAAAGTGCTTCTTTCTCGACTTCCTTTCTGAGTGAAGTAATAAAATAAAATGAAGCAGACTAACATATAAACCTCCTGCCTGACATATTGGCACTCTGCAGTCTTCTGTATGTGTGCAGAAACAACCTGTAAATTCTTCTTGCACTTTGTACACTGTCAGCGTTTGCACCATCAAAGTGATTTTCTACGGGGATGGTTGTAACCTTCAGTGGCACAGTTTCCATATCAAAGTCCGTTAAAATCTTTAACGCAGTTTTACAAAAGTTAGGGCCAAACATCGACACTAAAATTTTCAATATGTTCTTAAAACGTAACTATTGTAAGCTTAAGTCATTCTGAATTAGGCAATTATAAATACTTGTGGATTTTATAATACATTTTTATATCATTTTATAAAACTATTCAAATTATATTTCTAGAGAATTATTCAGCAGAAAGCAAATAATAACCTTTGTATAAAGTAATTTAATTTTAATTCTATTTAGGAATGCAATTCCTACCTCTCCAAAACCTGGAGCTGTAGTACCATTCCCACTTTTTCTTCGTTCCGTGCACAGCGAACATAATACCTTTAACCTTCACTATATTTGGACTTGATACACATGTGGCTTTCAGAAATGAATATTCGTACTATTCCAACCTGCTTTACAATTGGCAGTATATAATATATGTCTAATTAATACCGCACACTTAACAAAATTGACTTTCTATGACCTTGTGTTTATCCTTTCAATGTTATTGCATATAGGAACAACTATTGTCTTTAAGCAAATTCTGTGGACGAGTGGTAATTTCTGTGCAGTATGAAATAGGGTACAATTGTAAGACAATTCAGTGTAATAGACGCAAACTCAACGTTGACTCGCATGACGTAGAGCAGTTTCAGGTTCTTACGAGTGTAAAGAATTAAGAAAACAAGACGATATGTCCATGCGTTGTTGCCTTCTTCAGCACTGCAATGAACCTGCACAGTGTGGTTGTGTAATTGCATGTGAAAGGCTGTACCCCAATTATCTGTGTTAAATTAAATGGGGAAATGAAAATATTTCGGTGCGGAAAGAAATAAATTTTACATGTTCACTCCAGGCCGCCGCAGTTAATCCTCTCTGGATTATAAAATAAGCACGTAGAGAGAGAGAGAGAGAGAGATAGAGAGAGAGAGAGATAGAGAGAGAGAGAGCGACAGATAACAAAGAAATAAAATTATTTTTGTGGTCTTGCAAGGGACAGAAAAAGTAAAAACAGAGAGATTATAACTGTAAATTATCTGCTGCAGACAATTGCCGCTCGCATTGCACTGCTTTACACGAATATTTTCCCTTCTCTCGCTACGTTTCTAGCAAATAAAAAAAAACTGTGATTATTTATTTTACTCCCTACCATCCGCTTTTTTTTCCATTAATTTTCTTCTCGTTGTTAGAATATGCTGGGTTGGGATTATCTTAAATTGTATTGGCTGTAGCAAGACTGTGTGTAAATAAAGTTGCACTTTGTAATGGTTCTACATATGACCAATCGCGGTATCTGAGGGCATAGTGCTCCTTTTCAACCTCAAAGTCTGTAAATGTTCGATTCCAATCTGAAAGTTTTTTCCCTAACTTTCTTGATAACTATTGTTACGTACCCGTAAATTTTGAACAATACTTTTTCCATATTGCTATAATTTACAAAACTTATTACCTGAAAATTTGTAACTTGGTTAATGTAAAACGTGCCTTTAACTTGAGTATTTCATTTGAAAATTGAGCAATTTCTTTAGAATTGAAATTAAATTTCCTACCTACTTATTTTATGCAAAAATAGTCAAATAATTGCAATTACGAAAATTAATCTTAATTTTATTTAAAAATTTATTTCGCATCCCACAGTAAATACACTCCGTCTCAGTTACACTATCAGCCAGTTTGAACTGTGTGAGGAGATCATCGCAGTTAGTTCGGAGGTCTGGATAAGTAATTGTAATGAACCGCGTGGGAAGTGTGAAACACTTTATTTCAAGCCTGATGGTGAATACAAGGAATCCTGTGCTTTGAATGGTCAGTATGACTTCTGCAGTAGTTTGTTGTGAATGTTACATGTTCAGGAGGAAAAACGTGGTAATTTTTAAACCTCAAGATCTAAATCATTTTAGGATGGGTTCCATCATTTGACTACTTATTCCATCGCTTGGAGAGTATTATAGTCTGTATATGAAAATAAACCGTCATATCTACAAATGAATTCTGGGAAAATATAATCTTTAAAACAAACAGCTTCTTCGTGAGTTTTAATGCGCTGTATTTATAATTGTGTTTGCTTGTTTATGTGTATTGCAGTGTGAAATTAGGAATGCCAGTGAGTGCCTGGAGAAATTGTCGTAACGCAGTCGGTATGAAAAAATATTCATTACTGTCTACTTAAACTTTAGAATTATTGTTGTTTTATGTGTTCTTGTAGTGACAATCGGACGCTGTATTACAGTTCTTGCCATAACATAACCTCGGAATAATGATTTTCTGTTTGTAAATTGTTAGTAGAAATTTGCTTGTGCAATTTTCTATATTTATAACTGAATTCAGAATATATATATTTTGTCAGCACTGTAACAATTTCCATTCCTGGTTTCATTTCCAGCCCCCTCATATCTAATTCTTAAAATCTCCCCCTTCAACCCCACTACCAAAACTTTCTTATTTACCCCTGAGTTAAAAAGAAAAGAACGAAGAACTAATTTCTTGATAATTTGAAAGTCTGTACCATAGGAACAGATTCTTGGAACAGGTTTAAAAACGGGAAGCTGCAAGGAAAGAAGAAAAGGCAGAACAGAATTGTAAAAGGGAAGATGGAAGAAGAAAAAAAACTTTAATCTGAGCGCCAACCAAAACTCTAATCTTCTTATAGTATTCTTCGTTACTTATTCTTTTCGCTCCGTTTATCTCAAATGCTCCCCCTTTCTTTTAACCACCACCTTTTTCTTTACCGAAGCCATAGTGGCAACCCCCTCCCTCCTGCAAAAACAAACCACTTTCAGATAAAGGAAGGAATGCAAATCAAACGTTTTCTCTGTTCACTAAAAAAAAAAGAAAAAAAAAAGATGATGCAAATTGTTCGCATTGTAGATAGGTCCGTATGAAAACAATACGAATTTTAAATAAGTCCCGTTACATTCCTATCTGGCTAAATCCAGCAGAGGTTCTTTTCAGGAACCTAGTAACTTGTCAACTGGTCAAGAAAATGTCTACTTTTTGGGAGTCAGTGATTTGTTGATTTGTTACCGTGTTTACTGGAGCCTGGCAGTGGACCATATAAGTAACCAGACGAGTTTGGTCCACAGTCACACACCATATCGATTTAAATATTATATTTGACGTCATAATCCCTTCACACTTAGGTTTACTAAATGCTCGTTTACCTTCAGCACTTCAGTCAATATTCTGGCATCCATTTCACACCCACATCCATTCTTTCAAATCTGTCCCTCTTGACTTCACCTACCTTAAGGTAAAGTTGTAATGCATCCCATCCCTGTGTAGACATTTTGATGTGCAACTTAATGCAGAATGTTAAGTTATTCTTTACTGGTTTCAAAATTTTCACAAATGCTTTAAACCCTTTTTTCTTCTCTTAAGGTCAGATACCATTATCTACACAAAACTCTACACCGATGGCTACACCAATACCTAACCCAACTAACACCTATATTAACGTTTACACCATCTCCACCAACATCTAAACCAACAAATACACCAACTACGACAACTACAACATCTGCATCAACACGTAAACAGTCATTACACATTCATCTACTCTAACACCTACATCAGCAATTACACAAAATTTTCCTATTCCCGATTTACGAAGAGTAATTGTAGTAGCTGCTTTATTAAGAATGGAATAACTGTGTTTTGAATGATGATGATTCTAGTACTTGCGTGAGTGGAGGACTTTAAGAAGGAAATGGTGTGAATAATAGGACTATACAGCGCGTCGGTTTTGTTAGCCTTCTGTGGGGTCGTGCCATTTTTAACATTATGAGGCTATACACTGTGTTTGTAGGATGCATTTTGTTTCATATATTTAACAGAAAAATATCGATTACATGTCTGTCGAAACTTCCCGACTATTTCTTATAACAAAGTCTCAAACTGCAGTACTTACCTTGAAGTATGAACTCAGCTGTCAAGCACACATGCCGTGAAATTCATGTTTCAGAATGTTAAACTCCTGCTGTGCTGATTGCCTCAAATTATTTACATGCAGCAAATCGCGGATTTGGTTCTAAGCTCAAGAAATGTAATCATATATAATATTTAATATCAACTTATTGTACAATATTTTTATCGATTGATTATTGCTGCGATATGTTTCGGCCTCAGTACTTGTCCATCTTCAGGGAGCTCATAATGTTGTGGAGCTCCATAAAATTATGAGTTTCCTGAAGTAGACCAAGGACTGAGGCCGAAACATGTCGGAGAAAAATCAATCAATAAAATCATTGTGAAACAAATTGCTATTAAATATTACATATGTAGTATAGTAACACTTAGGATGTACAATATCAAATTTAATCATGTTGAATGATGATGATGATGATAATAATAATAATAATAACAAAATATGAAATACAATAATTATCTACAACGTTTAGGAATATTGCCCAAATATACTCCATATAGTTAACGGAAATGCAGACGATGTACTGGACATCCAATGAAAATATGGATTAGTTCCAGTCCCTAGGACCAGAACAGGTCAGGAGCTCGATATATGGATTGACGGTGACGATATGAATAGTAACAACAAAATATCTGTCACACAACGCTCCTTATGATAAGAACATTTGTCCTGATACATGTGGTGGTCTCATAGCTGAAGTAGCACGAACTTGTTCACTTTATAGTATGTAAAGGTACAGGTTTATCTGAAGTATGATTCCCTCATGTATTAGAAATCTTCATCAGCTCTACCGAGATTTTACCTCATATTTCTTCACGTAAAGGAAAAGATTGAAGTAATGAGATCAACAGATTTTCTTATGTGTTTGTGTGTGTGTGTGTGCGTGCGTGCATGTTTGATTGCAGGGAAATGACGTATTATTTAGGGATTTGGCTTCACACTAGCGACAAGTGGAAGAATTAAGGCGAGTGTAAGAAACAGGCAGATTTATACGTCTACTGTTAAGGAAGCTCCTGATGGAGAAGTGGGCCATCTTGAAGGTCCTAATGTCTTCCAAAAATGAAAGAATACTATTTGGAATTAATGGGAGAGTTTTAATTTATGTTACTAGTTATGTGTGAAGTGTTTAAAATTATAACTTTACTGGTAAATTCTGTTTAGGGGATCCGTTATGAAGATAAGAATCTAATAATGAGAAATGAAAACTTCGCAATCAGTAATAACTGGGAAAAGATATACGTTTTAAATATATTTAATGACGCTTTTCAGTTGGTTAGGTTCGGGATTGTTGAATTTTGAGAATCAATATCAGGACAGAATTGGCTGAAAATTTATTACCAGTTCATATCGCTGTCACGCCTGTTCATTGCTACAGCCGTGTCGTTGTATAAGATGTACATCTGTTGTAGGTATAGGGAAACACGAATTTTTATATTTAAGTAATAATTCATGTTATGATTCTTGATTATCTTTTGTCAGATATTTTGTATACTTTTATTGAAATGTTTTAAAGTAAACCCTGGGTGAAACAAAAGGTCCCTACATTTAGGTGCCGTTGAACTGCAGAGTTTGTCGTCTTGTTTCGTTCGTAGGAACAAAACTTTTATGAAACTGGCTTTTGTTCATCAGGTGACAATAGAAACCTATCTAACTAAAAGTCCATTTGAGTAAGATTCTATTTTCACTATATATTGCAAAGATTAAAGCTCCTAATTGTTGTATGCCTACAAAAGAAAGAAGACAAAGGACATCTTCAAATATGTGACTAAATTTAATGAAACTCTGACGTCAAAAGTTACAAGACAAAGACGCTGCTGTACTTGAAATTAAAATGCCTTCTTCTTTATTCTTCCAGCCTTCTCCTGTTTTTCTTGACTTCTCATTGGATCGAACACATTATAAATGCACAAAATGATATTTCAGAGTAATAAAAAATGTGTAAGCTCCACCCAGTTAAGCCGATGTTTCCAGGTGAGTATAAATATCAAGAAGTTGTTCCACAAGTTACGCCCTCTTAACATCCCACACAGAGAATTCGATGGGATATCCCTCCTTCTTGAACCCCAGTCATCCAACCAATCGGCCTTAGCAGGTTTCTGTCTCTAGAGAACAGGACACAAAGTCACGCCTACGTATCTTTTATTCGGCTTATAAGCGGTATAAATCCAAAAACAATATTTTCTGAGACGTAGTAACGACCTTAATTTCCGATAAGATATAAGTCTATAGAATTTCATATAAATGATAGTAGCATGATAAAAGCCATTGAGCCCCATGATACCTGTCGGCTTCTTTCACCATCGAATTATGCATTTCTAAGAATCACTCATAATCGTAGGAGTGCATAACTTTAAAGCTTTGAATCAAGAATTTCTTGTAACAGTACTTTGAAAGTTGAGTTCCAATTTCAGTTTAAATGTTCATTAAGATAGGCAGATCATTCGGCTAAGCTGTTTAGGGAAATTATCGCTCTCATTCCGAGAATCACACGAAACACAAAAATACACTCTGTGGGAAATATGCAGAGATTTTTGATGTTACAGCAGGTGACACATATAGTAACCACTGTGCTTTAAAATATTCACACATGAATTAATGTTCAAAATTTCCTCTTACAAATCACATTTTAAAAAACTAATTTGTTTGTTAACTTCGAACTTCATCGTGACGAAATGTTTCTATGTACAAACCACTCGGATATCCATTGTGATATAATTAAATTTGGGATTACAAGTTCTAATTCCATCCTGCTACTTGTGTGGTTTCTTTCTCAATCATGTTTTAGGCGAATGTCGGCGTGACATCTCAAAACAGAACGCAATTTCTTCTTTTCCGATCATCTTGATTTGCGTAATTGTGCTATCGTAATATCGGCAATTTATTACTGTCCTTTTGTACCTTTCGTGAGTTATATGACGACTGGTCAATGTCTAGGCTATTTAACGTAGAAATGTTTCATCTTAAACATATTACGTACGCGTACCTGTTGCTAGAAATCTGCACCTTACTACGACCTCCCTCTGTTAACAAAGTCTAAAATTTTAAGCTCGTGGTTCCGTGCATCGTAATTCAATGTGAATAAAAAATCCAACAGATGCAACAGTATGCAGATATTTATTCACTGCAAAACTACTCTACATACCAGACCACGTAG
>Ga0123355_10010853_pt1 | contig 14009 bp, 6 predicted proteins | sample TergutEmb28metaG_3_FD_89872 | JGI IMG/M metagenome (GOLD analysis project Ga0123355, IMG submission 89872) | Embiratermes neotenicus P1 segment gut microbial communities from Petit-Saut dam, French Guiana - Emb289 P1 | ecosystem: Host-associated > Arthropoda: Insects > Digestive system > Gut ... | reverse complement strand
TTATTATTATTATTATTATTATTATTATTATTATTATTTGCTGATGACGGCGGCGGCGGCGGTGACATCGGTGATGGTGACGACAAGAAATAACGTGCAGTGGGTACAACAGAATGTATCATTGAGTGTCACTGAGTGAACTGAAAGATTTGTCACGAACTAAACCTCGTGACGCACCTTCATATACAAGTAAAGCAGTGCATATAACCGCTTGCTTCCTGTCACCAAATTTTTCCCTTGGTAACAATTTTTTTAAATAAGTTTTATATCACCTCGTACATTTTTCATTGTATAACCTTACCCTCTTATCACGCTGCCTTATCGCGAATATATAAGGAAATAAATTCAAATGCCTGTAAGGTCGATTAAGTATACAAGAGATATATCTTGGTGTGTGATACCCCATTGTGCTTTCTAGACTGAATCCAAAGTATTTTTCGCTCCGCCAATTCAAATTTATTCGTAAATATTCCTTCTTGTTTACAATGTTACCTCCATGTAATAAACACAATAATAACAAATTCATAGGGTTAAACAATATAAATAATAACTCTATGAAGGATTTAGATTTCACTAAGACATTGACTTGATGGGCGATATAAGGTTACTTTTATAACTTTACATTTTTAGAGTGGTTTTCCTGAGGATGGTTGTACCAGAAAAGTCGAGACACATAGCTTGTACTGTAAGCAAGAATTGTTTTTGTAATTAATACGTGTTGACAGAGTAAAAAAGTTCTTCTGCTTCGAATCAGATATATGTTTCATTAAAAGTCAAGAAAATATCCTGAATTGTCAATTGCCTTTTCTTCCCCATGGTGCAGCAGCTCCTAGTGGGCCACGGCCTCCTCGTTATCAAGGCTTCATGATCACACTCAGACACAACACATTCGGTAGAACTCTTCCGGACGAGTGTTCGGCCCGACGCAGAGACCTCTACCTCACAACACTCACAAGAGACAGACATCAATACCACCGGCGGGACTCGAACCCGCAATCCCAACAATCAAGCAGTCAAAGACCTACCCCTTAGACCACACGGCCACCGGATCGACAAAATCAGAACATTATCCGACCATAATTCGTCTATCACACTAGTACCCTACATCATTAAGAATTTGCTATTATTGATGCTTTCATCCTTTGATCGCTTCCTTTAGAAGCACCTTCAGCCTGATCCTGAGATTTCGCTCAGTTTCGCAGCAACTTGTCTTTACTTATCTGACTTATCGTATTATTGCTCTCAACTATAAGGTCTGTAGCAAAGAGAGTTTATTTTCGCATGTTTAAAATTATTTTCCTGAAATGAACAAAATATTTTATTAAAAATTTAAATTGCCGGTCACTAAATGATACAATTCGGAGAACATTCACTATAATTCCTTTATCTAAAAACCAGCATTAAAACAAAACTAAATAAAAGTTTGCTTTTCTTTCGTACGGGTGTAAAATTGTGTCGTCTTAGAGGACAACATAAACTCAGGGTGTCTGAGGATAGAATTCTGAGAAGAATATTTGGACCTACAAGGAGACAAGTAACAGCAGAACGGTGACACTCTATAATAAACAGCGTTATCATCTGTATTTCATAGCAGACCGTAATAGGACAACAAAATCAAGTCGCATAACAAAGGCTGGGAAAGTAACAGGAGAACTGCGAGCACTGAATACTGAAGACCGTCGCAATTTGCACTCTTTGCCAAACATCGCAGGAGCTATTATAGAAGAGAATGAGAAGGCAGGGTCAACAAAGGCATACAAAGTAGTCGGAAGACGTGAAAGGAAGCCTGAAACACCTTCACTTTTGCAGGTTCGAGCGTCGCATTTTAAGTGTGGGATTTGTGGTCAGATAGAATTTTCTGGTGTGGTCTCGTTTTCCACGCCGAACTGTCACTGCTGCCCTACTCACGGCTCATCACATCATGCAAGGACATACGATGTACAGCAGCAGTTCAGCAACCACCAGTCTATTTACATCGAAGTAACGCTTGTACGAAGTGTTTATACTTGGCAAAGTATCAGTATTTCCAGCGAATGATGTATGTACATGCTCAAACGAATAAAACACATACATCGGCTACGCGCATGACTCGTACTTAATGTGCCACTATCACAGGACGTTAATTGCCCTCAAGAGCTAAAGCTTCTCAAGTGTATTCTGGAGAAATCTAGTTCGAATTCGGGCTGTAAATTCGAGTAAAGTGACTGAGGTTATCAATGGTTTTCCTCAGTCGCTCCAAGCAAATTCCGAAACGTTATCTCGAATTACGCCACCACCGATTACCTCCACTGGTTTTTAGGCGCGTTCGCAAAATTTCGAAAAGCGACTATTAGCTTCATCGTGTCTGTCTGTCCGTTCAACCGTTGGCACGTCCGCATAGATCAACTGTGCTCCTACTGGAGGGACATTCATGAAATTTGATATTTGAGAATTTTTCAAAAATCTCTCCAGACTATGCAGGTTTCATTAATATCTCCCAGGAATAAAGTGAGTACCTATGTACGTTTATGACAGTACCCCCCTGAATTCTTCTTAGAATGAGCACATTTTCGAACAAAATTTGCAGATAACTACAAAACACACATTTTGTGACTTTTGCTGACCGTGCATCTCAGTATATTTATCTCAGTAATTAACCAACTTGGTGCACAAAATTTTTGTTTTACAATAAATTTATTCCATGCCTCTACGTGTTTCGAGCATAGTGCTCGAAACTTGTAGAGGCATGAAATAAACTTATTGTAAAACAAAAATTTTGTGCATCAAATTGGCTAATTACTGAGATAAATAAAAATGCACATTTTATGTTGAGTACAGTTTTTCCGAAAATCGTGCAGTTTATGAAACAGCGGTCAAAAAATTAGTGCAGCGAACGATGCCACACATGCCAATATATGGCGCTTGCATTTTGCATGCTAGATAACTACGGCTACAACCACACACCCAGAATACGTAATACTTATTGCTTTTCCACGGTCACAATGGTTATGCAAGTCTCCTCAGTCTTACGTTATACGTGCATTATATGCCTACCAATTCACTTGTCACTTAGCATTTGATCTATATATTCTGGCATATTGACGCATTGGTAGGCACCGTTAAAAATCATAAATATATAAAATATCAGGCTCCCTCATTTCAAGACAATCGGCACATGAAGGCGGTAACGCTATCAGCCCTATGCATCTGCCGCCTTTACCCCCAGGAAATATTTCTGTTACTCATTTCTGTTAGAGGATGAGTCGACCCCAAGATTATAGTGCTGCCGCAAGGATTAAGTATTCCAATTACACCATCAGGAATCGAACCCGCAACCTTCCGTCTTATAGCGCAGTGCCCAACCAACTGAGCTACCGTATGTCCTGATAATAATGAGGTATGACTTGAAAAGGATAACACACAAGCTGTTCTAGATAACACTGCTGCTCTCGAACCTGATACCGCCTGCCTTAACTGAGGTTTCTCCTTGTTTCCGCAGTCCAAACGGGCAAATTCCTGCACAGTATATTCAATCACGGCACGACAGTTGCCTTCTATATTCTTAACAATTACGTTTTTACTAATCAGCTTACCTTTTGATACCATAGAATCTGAGCTACTTTTGCTTGTTAAATAAGCAATAAAAATATAATGGCGAAATATAGGAAGGGTTATAGACAGGTTACACTCGTATTTAGGATTATAATGATTCTATCGACTTGGAAGCATACGACTTCGATTGCTATAGTAGTGTGGATCGTGAAAGGTTGCAGATAGGTTACAGTCAGTATTATAATGATGCTGTAAACTTAGAATAATTTTAATGATATTATGACTTGGACTGGAGTGGTAGTGTAGGTTGGGAAGGATCGTGCAGAGGTTATACTCAGGATTATATTAATTCTTGAAAGATTTGCATGATATTATGACTGGGATCGCAGTGATTGTATGGGTTGGGAAAGACTGTAGAGAGGTTATACTCAGGTTTATAATGGTTTGTAAACTTGGAAGTATTGTGATGATATTATGACATGAATTTCAGTGGTAGTGTGGACTGGGAAGGATTGCAGAGAGGTTATATTTAGGATTTTAATGATTCTGGAAACTTTGAACTGTTATCAAGATATTATGACTTGGAATGCAGTGGACTGGTAGAGACAGTAACTGCCAGATTGAAAGGACTAGGACGATAATGTGGCAAGGGAATGTTTCAATGAAGATGTGAAGTGGTATCAAACACGACGCAGAAATAACAGTTGCTGTGTGGCCTCTGTTCCATAATTTGTTCCTGTTACTTGTGGACTTGTGGATTGAATGGCAGGAATACTTTTGCTAATGGATGTAAGTAGTTTTAGGCATTGATTCACGTCTTGCTGCGGTGACGACGGCGTCGCGTGTCTGACGACGGACCCCTTTCCCCACCCCCACGACCGCCGCCCTTCCCGGGTGTACAGTGCGAAAAACTGTAATGTGTACTGCAGCGCTGCGACAAGCCCGTACAAAGTGTCTGCCTCGCTTCGTTCATTTACAACGGAGAGAATGGTTAGGTCGCGGGGTATCGACCCATTCACCGCGAGGAACACCTCTCTTTTTTACCTGGTATGGAATTGTCCATTGAGCTGTCGTAGTTTCGGTTCTGTGGCGCCACAAGACTCTAACCTAGACCATAAGGTGACCGAGACCTCTAACTCAGCGTACTCCGCGTTCAGTACATTTCAGAAAAACATAATGTCTTATCAGCACACGTCAGTTCCTCAACCAAAATATGGGTATACATGACAATAATTCTGTCTGTGTTTCCTTCTATTGCAATTTATGAAACATTCAGTAATGTCAACATGGCGGGCACACAAAGCTGCAGGGTGGTAACGGTATTTGCACCGTTCAGTTTAGGGACATGAATTAATGTAATGTAAAAAATCATGGAAAAATACAGTAATACGAAAATAAGGTAAGTCTACATATTGTAAAACGGTAAATAATGTCCGTATGGAATCTGATTTAGCAGCTGAAGCCGAGCACTTGAAATTTTATGTAAACACACATTATAAGATTTTGTACGAAATGTTTGTCCAGCAGTAAACAACTGCTAACATGGTGTCGGTGTTGATTAATTTTAACGTCGTATGGATATTTTACATAAGTAATATGTTATTAAAATAATCATCATTATTATAGTAATGTTAAATATTAATATGTGTAAGTAATACAATTCTGATTGAATTGTGTGTTGGAGAAAGCATCGTTAGACAGATAAACAGAATTCTTGTCTATCAACGACAAATGTTGTAAACTGATAGCAACATAATTTTCCTTCAATGGTAATAAAGATCGTTCGAAAGTTAGGCCCCTCACAAAGCTTTTAAATCACTTTAGCACGGACGATCCTGAAGAAAGACGCTAGGCCGGCGAAATAAAATCCTGTCAGTTGTGAAGAGATTTAAAGGCCAGCAGAGATTCATGACCTCCACATGAAGCACAGGAGTTGCATTGCCTGCCGCTTCGCAAATACGGACATGCTGCAGTGCGGTTTACCGCAGCTTGCTCGGGATATACGGGCGGATGCAGGCTTTCTATACGATAAAGCTGCCGTGTTCGGTACGGCGACAAATGGCAAGAAACTGTACAGCTGGTATCCAGCACGGAGTGCGTTCCGTGCACTGCAGACGTGTCTAATTCACTAGGGCAACTGCGTGCTTCAGCGCTAAATATTGTAAAGACTATAATTATAAGTGCGACGCAAATCACAACCTGTGAAAACTCATTTCCTCTGCTTCAGTATGAAATATCCAACCTAGAAAAAGGCTTCAATCAATCATTTGCTTATAAACTTGACGTTTGTGTGACCGTGCGTCACTAGTACAATGATATTAGCAACCAACAAGATGCAGCAAAATTTGTTTCATTGATTCTTTTAAGCTTGCTCTACATGTTTCGGGCGACAGTTTCCCACATCTACAGGAGCACTTCGACTGTATATACAGCTTTTTGGAACGATGTACCGACTGTGCTGTCTGCTACCGACCGGTGACACAGATTGGATTTGTGTCACAGGTTGACAGCAGACAGCACAGTCGGTACATCGTTCCAAAAAGCTGTATATGTAGACAAAGTGCTCCTGTAGATGTGGGAAACTGTCGCCCGAAACATGTAGAGCAAGCTTAAAAGAATCAAATTTTGCTGCATCTTGTTGGTTGCTAATATCAGCATCGTTTGCTTATAATAACACATTCTATGAAGCACAGTCTATCTTATTAGCCTGACATGGGCTCTTGTCTTCAAGAAACTGTCCACGTCTTAGCCAGTAATTCACTGTTTATTTCAAGACGCTGTCACTAGCTACGACGATATTGCTTCGAATGATGATAGTGACTTGTGAACTGAAAAGCTGTGAATGCAAGCTAACTAACTAATTAATTAACCTAACTCCAAGGACCAAGAGACTAACATTTCTCAGATAGTCAAAATATTCCCCGCATTGTATGGAATCCGAAAGTTCATTACCGTATTCACAAGATTCTGCCACCTATCTCTATCTTAAGCCAGATCAAAACACTCCATTCCGCCATTACATTTCTTGAACATTCATTTCAATATTATCCTCCCATCCACAACTAGGTCTTCCAAACAGTCTCTTTGCCTGAGGTCTCCCCACCAAAACCCTGTATGTACCTCTCCTGTCGTCAGTACGTGCCACACGCCTCGCCAATCTCATTCTTCTTTATTTGATCAACCGAATAATATTTGATGAGTACTGATCATAAAGCTCCTATTTATATATTTTTTTCCATTCTCTGTTACCTCGTTCCTCTTGGGCACCTTCCTCGGCACCCAATTCTCGAACATCCTTAGCCTTTGTTCCTCCATGAATGCAACAAGTTAGTCCTGTCACCACGGTATACCGCGTCCTCAGGTTTCGGACGAGGAACTGCTTCAAATATGGAGGGTAGATGGAAATATATTGAATATGCAGTTGCGGACATCTGACAAGGGGTGGTTCTTCAGCTTGGTGCATTGGACGAGGTGTTGACAACCCCTCAAAGTAAAATCCTACCGCTTTACGGACCGCCCACAAAGGTATCAGACTTGGACTGTGAATAAAGGCAGCCGGCAATATATAAATTTCAGTCTACCAAAACAAACAAATCACATTGCCTAAAAATTATGTTACCCGCCTTATGTTAATTTAGCAGCATTTTATTGGGGGAAATGAGGAAACCCTCGAAAAATCTTAGTCATAATGCTGTGTTCAGACCGACTTTCAAACCGAACACATCCCGAACTCAAGCTACTTTAATCCATTTGCTCTCTCCGTCTTTCATGGAAACTTGAGGTCAAATAATTTATTCTTAAGCCTGATACTGGTTTCTATCCTGAGCCGACACCAGCCCACAACTTTAAGTCTTTGAGATTCACTTTAATATTATCCTTCCATCTATTCCCAGGTCTTCCAAGTGATTTCTTCCATTCAGATACTCCCACCAAATTTTTTACTCGTTTCTCCTCTCTCTCATGCGTGTTGTGTAACCCCTCCAGTATCATCCTCCCTAGTAATATTTGGTGGATAGTACCTATTATAAAGTTTCCATCACACATCGGGGCGTGGTGTTAACCACCTAGGTTAGGCATGAATGAAGCGATACCTCTGCTCCCCCTCAGCACCAGTCAAGCACGTGACTGGGTGACCTTTCATTATGCGGTTATCTCCAGGTCCCTGTTTTTCCACTTGTATCTAAATACTCTCCTCATCGCCTAGTTCTCAAATATCCTCAATATAAAATCATAAACTTTAACAATCAGGCCCACACAGTGTTTGTGTGCCTCAAGAGTCACTTAATTTCAAATTCAAATTATATATATACGTATATATATATATATATCTTGACGTCAGTAACCTGTATCCTATGCACACTCGGGTGTCCTGCAACCCTTTTCGCAAGGGTGTCGAAGATGTTGCCCATGACGCACAGTTGCCTTCGAGAAAGATTGTCGAGCGTCACCGTTATTGCAGAGTTAACATTAGTGATAGAGCCAAATGCTTAATCATATGTCATATTAACAATATACAAGTTTTTGGAATCCAGCTGCGCCAGCTCATATGATTGCAGCTTAGTGCTTGTCTTTTGTGATTAAATGAAGAAACTTACACAATGAAGAGGCTTTAAGGTTATGTTAAGGGAAGTAACAATAGGTCTGTCAAAGCTGGGCCATATAGCTTAGAAGAAACAAAAAAAACACAATTTTGATGAAGAACCCTTTTGACAACTCATAATAATGTGTTATCAGTAGTTACAAGCGCCATATAGGAGAACCTTGATTCTTTCATATTCAAGGTCGACTTCAGAGACAAAATACAAATCAAAGGATAATGTTAAAACTGACCTTACAAAATTACGACTCGTTTCAGAAGCTTTTGTTTTCGTGGTACTGAAAATTCACAGTTTAATATCAAAAGACTAAATGCTTAGTAATACGTAGAACTTCCTTAATACTACTAGGGTGATGAAATAAAGGAGGATGATACTGGAGGGGTTACACAACACGCATGGGAGAGAGGAGAAACGAGTAAAAAAATTGGTGGGAATATCTGAACGGAAGAAATCACTTGGACGACCTGGGAATAGATGGAAGGATAATATTAAAGTGAATCTCAAAGACTTGAAGTTGTGGGCTGGTGTCGGCTCAGGATAGACACCAGTATCAGGCTTAAGAATAAAGTATTTGACCTTAAGGTTCCATGAAAGACGGAGAGAGCAAATGGATTAAAGTAGCTTGAGTTCGGGATGTGTTCGGTTTGAACGTCGGTCTGAACACAGCATTATGACTAAGATTTTTCGAGGGTTTCCTCATTTCCCCCAGTAAAATGCTGCTAGAGTAACGTAAGGCGGGTAACATAATTTTTAGGCAATGTGATTTGTTTGTTTTGGTAGACTGAAATTTATATGTTGCCGGCTGCCATACAAGTAAAATGAGTATGTTTCTTAAAGGAGCCTAGAACTACTTTGTGTAACCAGAATAACAGCGCAACAGGACGGAACGTGCTATTAGCAAGACACTGGCGTTTTTACTCCGGTAGCAGAAGGGAAGAAATGTGCAGCACTCACCAGACAAAGGCTATACAGTGACACAAAACTTTACCGGAAATGGCACAGAAAGAAAATTACTCGCAACATAGTTTCATGTTGCAAACCACTGTCTTTCGAGATATGACGCCGTTTAAATTACTACATAATTACTTTCGTTTCGGAGGAATTTGCTGCCTCCATTTTCTGAGTCAGCCGTTACTTTTCCAACAACTTATACGATATCATATCCTAAAAGACAGAAATCTTTTTATCCACTGCTTTCAGAACCTAAAATCTCGCATAATTCCCTGTCGGATGATCATTTCAACACAGAGCCACATAAAGTTATGACGGCCGCATTTCACATTTACAAACGTGTTGGCTGGCAGGAGGCACTTGTCTCGCACCTCACTCGATTTACATCCTATACGAGCATATTCGTGGTTTTCCCGGTCCCTCCCAAAGCAAGACGAGACAGCAACCTCAAAAATTCCCACTTACTTTCGAGTCCCTCTTCGTTCATCCCCACCATAATTTTCACAATCACTTATCACTAAATACCTGAATTCAGGAGACGATACGCTGTAAGTCAAGAGCTAAAACCCGGGCACCTTAAATGGAAAATAATCTGCTTCAATGTTAAAATAAATATTTAACTGATAAAATAAAGCAGAGTACACCACATGTCCAGTGGGGATCCGAGTGCCTTGTCCGAAATACAAAGTTGCTGATATGGGATGGTAATTATTATTAACCTTCATAGTAACCAATGTGTGCCTATTGAAAATCTGCCTAAGGCGCATCATACACTCAAGTTCAGTTTATTTGTTTCGTCACATATCCATAAAATAGAAAAATAAAATATTATTCATGTTAATAATACTTAAATTTATATTGTGTTATATACTTAGTTTTTTGTGTGTTGGATTATATTGGGGAAAAAAATTATAGTGGTTGGGAGAATGGATGGGTTTCAAGGTGCATCGTCTTCAGTGGCTATTACGAAATCACATTCTGAGTTTCCTGTAAACGCAGGGGTACATTCAACTGATATGCAGCAAATTAAAAGCGCCCATCTATAAATGTCAACAGATTTTCTTTCAATTTATTATTAAAGATAGTCTCTCGAATAATTTCGCAGATTCAAAATCGGACAAGTGCGACCTCCCCATTATAAGTTTAGTTCATGTATTTATACCATAGAAGACAAAACATATTAGGCCTATCCTAATTGTGTACGTCATTTATGCAGACTTAAGAAAGGAATTATAATTTGTATAGCTGACTATTATTCATTTAGGCCTATTTTATATAATTATACGTATACGTGATTACGTATCATTTCTGCAGTAGGATCAAGTGATGAGCTGAAGTATGACAACTTGGTATTTCTGTTTCAGCCGCCGCTATCAACGAGACCTGTTTCTTCAACGAGCAGTGCGAGATGAGCAACTACCAAACGGAATGTCGTGAGGGCCACTGTGTCTGCCGCTTCGAAATGACACCCTTCACCAAGAAGGATGGCTCAATAGAATGTTCTGGTCAGTAAAACCAGCATTTTGTTTCTTCGGAAGCATATCACACAATTCTGAAATGTGCCATCCCCGTTGTGTGTAGCAATTAATAGGTAGGGTAATTACAGTCAATACCACAACAATATGTATCTAATTGATGTTTATTAGAAAACTATAAGAACTACATGTTTCGGCCAACATTGACCATCATCAGGTTTTTCATCCAAAAGATTTGTATGCCGTAAGAGTGTTTATATAAAGCATGCAGCCGCGTATCGATACGCGGTTGCATGCTTTATATAAACAATCTTACGGCATACAAATCTTTCGGATAAAAAATCTGATGATGACCAATGTTGGCCGAAACATGTAATGTTTATCATCTTCTAATAAACATCAATTAGATATACATTGTTGTGGTATTGACTGTAACTACCCTACGTATTAATATATCACACAAATTTCCAGTCTTCATAACCTTGTGTCCTTACAATGCACTGATCTTAAACTGTGAATACCCAGCCATGTGGAAGTGTCTCTCAAACCGACACACCATTCATTCTATGCATACTTATATACATACATACATACATACATAATCGTTCAACAGCACACTAACACATACAAAAATTCTGGTCTACACCCGGAAAAAAAAAACAATTTATTGCAGACTTGATAAGGAGAGTATTAAAATAAAAATGGTTGTTAGACCACTTTTGGAACGATATCGACACTCGGAGAAAAATATATCCCATTGCCACAAATCTACTTAATAAATGAAGATGCGGGTCGTTCCTAACAGATGGTACAGTGTGCTTTAATTCCAATGGAAAAATCGCTGTTTATTGTCGGAATCACTCGAAAGGTGTTCGTGCACTATGCGGGCAAACTGCAAATTTTTTTGTGTTAAACATACCAGTGCATACACTTTAAGGGATTAAGGGTCATGTTTGGTTGTTTTATATTTGGATCTATTATATATGTATTCCTGTAAGTTCTCATTTATAACGATTTGGAAAAAAATTGACTTATTCTTAATCTAATCATTCTCCTCCTCTTTTTATGGCCCTTAACCCCGTTTGCAGGCTATGGCCTGCCGCCGTTACATATAGTCCCTTACTCAATGTAACAGTCAATAAACAGCCGTCGAAAACAACACAATTTATTTTCGTATGTTTAACATTTAATACCACATGTTTCGCCGTGATCAATAATAGAAAGAGATCTCTGTCTTTCTATTACTGAACTTCTGTTGCCAGTAACCCTTTTTTGTGTGGCGCAACAGTCCAAGTCGGGTCTAGGCCACCTCATTGTTGAGAATTCTAGATCACACACAATCAGACTCACACACATACACACAAACGCACGGTAGGACTCCTCTGACCGAGTGATCAGCTCGTCGCAGAGGCCGCTACTTACACGACACACAACAAGCACGACAGATGTACATCCACGGCCTCAGCTGAATTGGAACCCGCGATCCCAAACAATCACACGGCTGCAGACCTAAGCCTTAGACGGCACGGCCACTGCGATCGGCAAAAATTGGCCTTTAATCAAAGGCTTTTTTTAATTTGCAATACCTGATAACGGCCACGAACTCCGAAACCTGCAGTACTAAATATCAAATATCTGGAAAAATTTAGTTGCAAGAGATGTTTGTTTATTAATTCAATGTATATGTATCTCAGCGGGATGTACAAATTAAGGTTTGCAAGACAGCAGTTATTCAAAACATAATAGTCTCCATATCGTCCAGAAATAAGCCACCCTTTGCAGAATCTCAAGCTTAATTATGGTTTTAAACTGATTCCCTTTAAACCGTGTACTTTAACCTGCAACACCAAAAATAAACCATCCAGGTAACACACATTAACATTTCTTTTTTTTTTTACAGCTCCAGATATTTCACACTTTTTCGATAAGAAAATTGTAGGAGAAAGATATAGAGTTGTATAAATAAATAAAAGTTAAATTATGTTAACTTGATGGTTTATTTCCCTTCATAATGATGTTCACGACCCCCCACTGGACTATACCATAGGCCATATTATGCACTGTACACCGTGACGCTCTATGTTTCAGACAACTGTTCATGTTATCCTCTCATCTACAACTCACGGGTATTCCCTTCCCTACATGTTTTGCGATTAAAGCTGTGTTAGAAATTGCTATTTCCTCCATGCGTGTTACATATCTCGTCAATGTCATGCTCATCGATTCGATGGCCTACCGTCCGTTCAATAAACTCTTTTCCCGGTTATATATTGTTCAGTCGGATTCCCACTCAAAACAAATTGTAGGATAATTGCCAAGCATTATGTTTCTTCTTGTCTGACTGTTGGTGGACTTAAAATACACAAATGACGTAATTAGACACCGCCCATACTCTGCGACTCCACCCATTAAAGAGATAAAACCCAACACTCTTGCAAATGTAAAAATATGGCACTGCTGATTCAGACAGGCCCGTTTATTTGTTGCCAGTGTCAAGGGCATGGTTGTTCGGATGCGTACGTGAAATAAGTCGCTCACTTGATATGAAGACTTCCCTACTTCCGACTGTCAATTAAAGAGAGCAAACAGAAGGGGCACATTAACTCTAGCGGCATAAATGTTAATTGAACGGATTCTCGCAAAATTTCCGTTATATAAAGTTCATCCTAGAACAGGTCATTAAAGGCCCAGGGAGGAGGGTTGGGTTGGGTTGGGTTAGGTTAGGTTAGGTTAGGTTAGGTTAGGTTAGGTTAGTTTAGGTTAAGTTAGGTTAGGTTAGGTTGGGTTGGGTTGGGTTGTGAAGAGGGATTAGAGGTCTACTCTTTCTTCAGCCTTGGCACTACATGTAGTTGGGTAGTCGACTCCATGCCCCGGTCGTTTTACCACCAGGAAAAAGCCCCGGTACCCATTATACAGCATGCTGTGTGAACCCCAGGGACCGGTCAGGACAGGTGCAAAATTTTCGCCCCCCGTGGTATTCGATACCTAGGCCTCCCAGCCCGTAGGGTGTCGGTATACCGACCACGCTATTCAGGCCTATTTTTTCCTAGATATGCTCAATGAAATTTCCGAAAGTTTTGCAAATAGAGCAAATCGATTTTACTGTTAAAATTTCCATGTAGAAAGAAGAAGATCGAATTTCTTGCAGATCAACAGTATAGTGTGCTGCCTTACGCCTCACGAACGTACTGTCCTCCCAAACAAATCTTGACCTATTTGCGCAGTAAGAACCAACAGGAGGCACTCTTTTACTCTCAATGTATTTCTATATTTAACCTCTGCATGTTTCGAGCAGACTTTCTGCTCAACATCAGGAGGTACTTTTCTGTATGTACAGAAATTGTTATGTGCATGACATATACTAATTGCTGCATGTTCAGAATAGTACCTCCTGATGATGAGCAGTAAGCCTGCTCGAAACATGTAGAGGTTAAATATAGAAATAAATTGAGAG
>Ga0123355_10010852_pt1 | contig 14009 bp, 8 predicted proteins | sample TergutEmb28metaG_3_FD_89872 | JGI IMG/M metagenome (GOLD analysis project Ga0123355, IMG submission 89872) | Embiratermes neotenicus P1 segment gut microbial communities from Petit-Saut dam, French Guiana - Emb289 P1 | ecosystem: Host-associated > Arthropoda: Insects > Digestive system > Gut ... | reverse complement strand
CCCCCCCCCGCCACACACACACACACAATTAGGATCGCGTCCCGGTCGATTAAGGCTGTTAGGGGCGTGATCATTCTTCAGTCTGTCACACGAAGACCATTCTGACACCTTGTGGGCAAAATGGTGACGTGTATGCGGGAAACACCGGGCTTTAAAGGGCAAGCGTTACATGTACCAGCGGTATAAAATAGGTGTGCAAGTTTGTATATTTCTAGACGCGTTTGCAAAATTGCGGAAAGCGACTATTAGCTTCGTTATGCTTGTCCGTCTGTCCGCTTGGAACAACTCTGCTCCCACTGGACGGATTTCCATGAAATTTGATATTTCAGTATTTTTCGAAATTGTGTCGAGAAAATTCAAGTTTCGTTAAAACCGGACAAGAATGAAGGGTACTTTACATGAAGACCAATGCACATTTTTTATCATATCTCGCACACTACTTCTTATAATGAGAAATGTTTCAAACAGTTGTAGAGAAAATCAAATCACGCATTTTGTGTTCAGTAGCTGTTTTCCCAAAAATCGTGCCGTTTATGAGAATGTGAAAAAAAATATTGTAGAGACGGCCAGGCTACAGATGACAATGCGGGGCGTGCGCATTGCATGCTGGATGAGTAAGGAACACACTCATAATATGTAATACTGCCTTGCCACCACAACAGTGGTTACACGATGCCACACACTGTTACGTTATACGTACCTACATTGCCTGTCTCGTTTCTCCGTGTCAGAAAACTGTTCGTGGAAAGAATGCATTGCCAGATGTTTACTAATTTGTACATATAAGTGTAGTTAGATTTATGGCTGAGTTCATACCCGCATGTCAGCACGTGACACAGTATTCGTCGTAACTCGTGTGTGTTGTGGTCTTTAGGAGGAAAGAAGAGGGTTAGGGCTTGGCATGGAATTGCTGACTTTGTTTAGCACGAATGCTACTGGTGGATGTGCTGAAGGATGCGTGTTGTGAGCGGGGTTTGATTTTGGGTGAGGACGAGATTGGGTAAATCGTTGTTACATTTCTAGTCCTCATACGTAGGATGCATTGTAGTCTTCAGTGATCATTGGCTCATGCAGCATTTCAACCTTTTTTTACACCTTTTTTTCCTTCGCGCCCCTTATCAATTTACACCACTTCTTAATTAGCGCTCCTTCATTTTCACTTTAACGCTCTTTGACTGGCTGGGCACTGCTGTTTGTTCTCTCTAGGAGCACCACGATGACACATGCCTTCCAGGGGAGGAAAAACTGAAATGAAGATGGATAATCGCAGCATTTAATTGAACGGTAGTAATGTGTATGATCTGTGGGTAACAAAGTGACCCTGCAGGAAAGCCTGTGAGAGTGAATTTGGTTATCCGTGATAGAACGTCTGTGACAGGACGATACGGAAGACTTACCATCCGTGATAAGCCTCATATCTACGAACTTGATTGGAACAGAAAACTGAGGCAAGGACGAATAACACAACCCCAAACCTAATCAATATCATACGTACCTACGAGATGCTACCCAAAAATTCGGGGAATTTAAACAACGCGCCCGAACCGGTTGTATGCCCTTCCGCTATTAGATGTGGCTAGCGGTATGCTTTGTGATTCAGTGTGCCTACAGTTGTCAAGCTGAGAGGACGTGTTATTAAGTTCAATGCGTTTATGTAGATTATGTTTTAGTGATCCGGCGATTTTTTACAACTGATATGACCAATTTTAAGGAGCAAAAAATCGGTATTAAATTTTGTTTCAGTCTTAAAAAACTGCTGCAGAAACCCACCTAATGCTACAGGAAACCTTCGGAGATAATGCCATGAGCTAAAGCTAATCTTTTTAATGGTACAAACGCTTCAAGGACGGACGAACGTCTGTCGAGGACGATGAGCGTTCTGGACGACCGTCGACAAACACAACACCGGAAAACATAGCAAAAGTTAGCGAGGCTATCCTTGCAGATCGTAGGCAAACTATCCACGATGTTTGTGAGATAGTAGGACTGTCATACGGGACCGTTCGACGCGTTTTGGCGAAGTTTGAATATGAGACGCATTTCTGCGAGATTTGTGCCAAGACTGCTGAGCGACGACCAGAAGGCCCATTGCGTTTCTGTCTGCAGGGAACTCAAAACAACAAGCCAGAGACGACCCCAACTCCATCGTCAATATCATAACCCGTGATGAAACATGGGTGTATGGTTATGACCCTGAGACTAAGCAGAAGTCGTCGGAGTGGAAGTTACCATTTCACCGCGGCCGAAAAAAGCGCGTCATGTTCGCAGCAATGTCAAGTCCATGTTGATCGTTTCTTTTTTGACATCCAAGGCATCGTCCAGAAGGAATTCGTACCCCCTTGTCAAACCGTCAATGGCAAGTTTTAATGTGAGGTTTTGAAGCGGCTGAGTGAGGGCATTCGGCGCAAACGTCCAGACAGGTGGAAGAACAACAATTGGTTTCTCCAACATGACAACGCGCCAGCTCACACATCACTCGTTGTTCGACAATTCCTGACTTCCAAAAACATTACAGTAATTCCCCCCCAATTTGTCTGACCTCGCCCCCTGCGACTTTTTCCTATTCCCAGAGATGAAATTACGGTTGAAAGGGCGTCGTTTTGACACGACTGAGGAGATCCACGCAAATCGCAAGAGGTTACGACACACATTTGAAAACTTCCAGGGATGGATCAGATCATGGGAAACACGCTGGGATCGCTGGATACATGTCCAAGGGGACTGCTTCGAAGGAGACGGTGGAAATTAGGAGTTGCGGTAAGAAACTTTTTTATGGTCAAATTCCCCGAATTTTTGGGTAGCGCCTTGTAAAATAAACCGGCACAACCGAAATGCTGACCTAACTGCAGCAAGAATATTAACGATGGTAAAATAACTTGACGGAGTTGTATTGACTTCGAGAGTGAATTCAGTCATCCGTCATGGCACCGATCTGGACGTGTACTATCCGTGACAGGTGTAGGGAAGTTTTTATAATTCCTTTTGAGTTTACGTAGGTTAAAATTAATGTTAGTGATTTCTGTATTACTACCAGTGATAACATAATCATTACTTGTACGTGTGCCGTATGTTGACATTGTTGTGATTGCCACTAACCACTACCTATTCCATTATTTCTTACGGGAATATCATTGTTTATTTAAGCCCACGTTTTCAGGAAGGCAGCTAAGGCGCAAAACAATGGATGGGGTGTACTGCGATTCGTAACTGTGGTTTGTAATACTTCTGTGACTGCACACACACATAGCGGCCTTAATAATTGTGTGTAATTCGAAATGCTGTAGATGCCATTAAATAGGAGCAATTTGCAGTTATTATATCTTCATCCGAGATCCCACGACTGGCGCGTTTGACAAGTGCGCCAAACTGTGCATTGTACAGAGAGCCTGTTGACACAGGGAAGTAGAGTTAGAGCAGATTGGTGAGTCAATTCAGTTGTGTATGATAGGCCAGCCGACATAACGTAGCAAACAGTATTTGCCAGATAAGGACCTCATATACAAGATTTGCGAGACATTGTCGTTTCCTTGTACGTTTCCTTCTATATGGGTGAAAAGGAGTCATTGTGCTGGTCATAGCAGTCTGTAAAATGTGACTTATTGCGAACATAATTCCTTGTAAAAACTCAGAACCTCCCGTGCTTAACGTTTAGGGCATGTAGACCCACAGGTTTTCCGTATGCAATTTACACGCGCCGTCTTAACGTTTGTACGTGGCAGGTGGTGTTACGTAAACCGTCATTTCTTTGTGTGGAGTCTTGGAAGGGTAAAGGATCTAGTAGAAGGTCATTAGCAAGTTGTCAGAACATTGCCTGTCAGTAGTTTCAGCTCAGTAAATTTCATTTCAGAAATTCATACTGTTGAGTTTTGTGTTATTTTGGTATAGATGGCAACGTTGTGGTAACGCGTACACTCAACTGTGAATTCTGTGGCCTTGAATGCACAACCTGTACAGCGGCATTGCCCGAAAATTGTCTCATTTGTAGGTCCTCGGACGGTATCCATTGTGCGTAATTCAGGTAGTGTGCAAGAAAAACGATCCAGCGTAGTGGGTGTTAATGATGAGCACATGGAGTTTTGTAATTAACTTTGGAGGTTGTTAGCCTGTGACATCAGGGACGAAAGTACACGTTACAAAGTGAAACGCAGTAACGTGTACGTCGCACATGAAAACCCGAATGCGTGGTGCTATATGTGGGTCTTGATTCGACACCGATGAGTATTCTGTGATAGCAGTGCCCGAATTGCAACAAAGACTTCCTTGTAAGCTGTGTTCACATCACGTTCACTAGAGTTCGTAGTATGCTTTACTCTTGTTAGTATTGCCCTCCCCTTTATTCGTCTAGGTTTTGCAAATGGCCACTGGGCTCTTCTCAACACAATGCGGAGTGCGTTATGTGACGAAATTTGTGGCTACGGAATTTGTTTACGAGTCCCATATTCTCTTCAGTTCCTCTGTTGATACATTACCGAACTTTTTTCTTTTATAATTGAAGGGCATACTTGTATTTTTGTACTCCTATGACGCATTAAAGATAAAGTTACTTTGATACTTCAGGTATAATGCATTACCAATCAATATTTTGTACTCGTTTTTGTCTTATGTAACAGAGTGCTACGATTTATGGAATTTGATGTAAGCTACTGAATGTTCTGTTGCAAAATGAAGATGGCCTGACGTGCCGTTTTGATGCAGCGGTCCTTGCCTTTGAAACGTTTCGCAGTTTGTGTAGAACTTACATGTCAGCCATACCCAGTCACGAATTTGTGGATTGTGACATAGGGTTGGCGCGTGAATTACATACGTCCCACCGGTGGTATACATTTTCACTTTCTTCAGTTTAATGTTAAGGCAAAAATTCGGTGTCTACATTAACGTCATTGTTGTAGAAAGCCGACTGGCATGTTGGTTTGTGTACGGGGTCTGAACATTGGGATGGGGGGGGGACTCAGTTATGTCACTGTTGTGAGGTTCGTTATGTTTATATATTACTGTAGTACTTATGTTTTAATGCGCAAGCGTGATTTGTGGCTAATTTGATGTCTTTACTCGAACGAATAGAGTAGTACAGTCTTTCCATACCATGGAGTTTTTAGTGCATTGACGATGCCTGCAGTGCGGCATGGTACAGTCTCTGGTCAATGGTCCCCACGTATCAGTGTGGGTGGCTACGGTAGCTGTTACCCATTTGCGATATTTCGTTCATCCGTAAGAGAAGGGAAGTTCTTTGTTTAATAGCGCCTGTATTTTCCGTGGACATCCCTATAATCGCTACCAAGTGTGGAGGCAGTGCCTTGCACAGAGCTCATAAGTGAATCCAAATTCTGACTTGTCCAGGGGTGCACAAGTCTCGGCGACTAAATTTTGTAATGTGCCGCCGAATAATCTCAGCATAATTATTGAAGCTTTCTGTACCTTACATACAGGGATGTGTATGAACCAAGCAGAAATTGCCAGATAATTGCGAGGCTCGTTAGATCACTCCAGAATTTCGGGTCCTGAGGACGGAACTTGCTGTCACCTTTTTCGCCCCTTGAATTTGGGGGGTTTCTAGACTTTCGGAAAATATGTGGGCCCCTGCCCTTTAGTCGCGTTTAAAGATTATTCCACTAGGACGGGCGGACAGACCTCATGTGCCAGTTTGTCTTCCTGTTAGTTCCCTTGTGACTTTAATGATCTGACCCATTTTGTAAAGCTGCTGGATATCGCATATTCATATTCTATCCCATGTCATTGTCTCAGCAGCTCCTCGAAGATGTGCCTTGTGTGTTTCTGATACCTTATGTCGAGCTGGACGTAAGAAAAGTAAGGATCTCGGTAAAGGCCATTTGTCGAATATAGAACAGCTTGGCTGTGCTAACGCCAGACGGTCGTTTACTGTTCGGTTTAGAGCGACACGTTGCAGAGTAGGCATAGTTTTTTTTAATAGGAAGATCTTTTTGGTCTCCACAGGAAAAGTGGCGATGTAAAAGTGCTGTTTGCTTTAGGGGAATGGAATCATGAACCCTGCTATTTTGCACAAAGGCTACCAGGGTGTGTCGTAATTAATTTATGATAATCATTTTTAAAGGAAATCATGTATCCTGTGGTCCCCCCCCCCCACCCTGGAAATTGTTATTTTATACTGCGATGTTTTGTAGGTCAATGAGTATTAATGAAGCTTTCATTGTCCAGAGTTTAGATTATTGGCTCACAACCGTAATCCAGTGGTGTGTATTGCATCGTTAGTGCCCTGTAATGCTGAAATTCCGTTTGAAGAGTGCATTAAACTACGAAGTTGTAATGCAGCGAAATTTAAACTTTAAGAATTGTATACCTTGAAGAACTTGACTTTACAGAGACAAGTTTAATTGAATGTTGTACTCATCATTCAAAATAATTTATTGTCTTAGCTTGCTCGTTGCTCTGAAAACGGAGGAAGAAGATAGTTTATACACGAAAGCCTGAGTTTAGTGTCGTGTTTGTGTTTGATGTACTTTAGCTAACGGAAAGTTACGAATGTCAGCTCCCAAGACTGATGGTTGTTTTAGACGATACGTTGATTGAAGGGGTTTGCTGACAACAGTTGTGGCACACTTTGCCTCTGACGGCCTCTTTCCATTCCTTCAGCACGGTTAGGGAACGCGGACAGTTTCTAGACAAGAATTCTGCCGGAATGTTTGTTACCCGAGTCTTAACAGAATATAACGATGAGGTTTTAACTGCGCTTATGTCAAGGGTCTCTGTAAATCAAGGCGGACTGAATGTGTCCCGTCACCCGCATAGCGAATGTGCTGGGTTTAGAGGAGTGCGAAGTGCGTGTACTACGTATTAAATGCACCGTGGGCATTCACTGATGTCTCTCGTAGAGTGAATCGACTCTCGCCGGCATCAAAAGATATCGGAGCGATAGCGTCAATTTGCTGCTTTACGTGGGTATTGCAGTACGATGGTGTTGTGTTCTCGGATACTCCCCATGTTCTGTTATATGTACTTGTCTTGACATCAGAGTTCGTGGCCAGTCATTGGGATCAAAATCGAGCATCTGAATTGGGTCTCTATAGCACGTTAATTAGATATTTGTACTACGGTTGTATTTTCGTGCTTCAACGTGGGTGCGCTGGTGGTCCTGGGTTAAGTCCTCCCGTAAGACCATGCTGTTACGCAGTTTGAGGTATTTTGGAAAGAAAGATTGGACGGTTCCTGTTAATGCGATAATTCCACCATTTTTGCCAGATGCGTACGTAAGCCGTGTACGAGACCGTTCATGGAATTCCGTACCCCTTCTCGGCAGTGGGCCCAACTAAGAAGTTATATACACCACGTACGTATATCTATGGGAAGGGCTGTATATTCTCTTTGTTATCAATCATTCCCACTGCTAACTCGTTGAAAATGGTATCATCATGTATTACCGCGATCGAGGTATTTCATTCTAGTTGTCTTACAGGACTGAGCAATTGATGATTTATTTGGCAGATCAGGAATGCCACTTTTATGGAATTCGAACGTACCGGAGTTTAAAAATCGTGATTAGCAAGATTATTAAGGGGAACGGAGGTCACTATGAGAGAACGATTTGATTGTACATAGTATCCATTGCGCCAGTGTCTTAGTTATCATGAAGGAAATTTTCAGTTCGTGATTAGCCTGGATGTAGTGGCATTTCATGTTACAGGATACGTGGTCCACAGGATATATAGACGGTCTAAAATTCTGACATTTTTCTGGCTTATGTATTAAGTCATTATTATGGACCTTAACGTACGTGAGGCGGTATTGACTGTTGAAAACGATACGAAACGGGTGAGAGAGGTGCGCTTTCTTTGGGCGGGAATGCAGCCACGATCATTGTAGGTTAATTAAACACTGCTTAGTGTTTCAGTTGGCCCATCAACCCTTGTCAAGCTCGTATCGTACACTTTCGTCTATGTTATATTTTTACAGTGTCCGTCAAGGGCCGTCAAGCACAAGGGTGGATCAGTGGAAGGGTTTTGTGTGGAATTCATAGCTAGAGATGGGAATTGGTAGATTTTCGCATTGCAGTTACAGAGATCCTTATATTAGCACTAGCACAAACTGTCGGTCCACACTACAGATCGCAGATCACGATATGATCCCCGCGGGGTGATAAGCTTGTTTGGCCCGGCGCTTGGGATTGCTGGCTTTAGGATGGACTATTGTACTGTTGGTAGGCTAGACAGACGTCGGCTAGAACACACTGCGTGAAAGCATATAGAATTTCGAATAGTGTCTAGTGAGCGTGGGCACTGTGCGAATGCACTCAGAATCGATTTTTGCAAATTGTTCGGCACGAAATCGCATATACTGGTATCACATTCCTCAACGGGCCATCTGCTGTTCTGTTGACAGTAGACATTATGGTTGCATTTCTTTCGGTTTCAGTGAGGAGAGGGGGGCGTATAGGGTCTTGGTGGGGAAACCGGAAGGAAGGAGACCACTGGGGAGACCTAGGCGTAGATGGGTGGATAATATTAGGGTGGATCTCCAGGAGGTGGGATGTGGGTATATGGACGGGATTGGGCTGGCCCAGGATACAGACAGGTGGCGGACGATGGTGAGTGCGGTAATGAACCTTTGGGTTCCGTGAAATGCGGGGAATTTCTTGACTAGCTGCAAACCAGTTAACTTATCAAGGACTCTGCACATTTGAGTAAGTAAGTAAGTAATTTCTTTCAGTTTCAGCTCACCTCCTATAGCTGCAGGTGGCTGGTCGATTGGTCCCTACATACTTAACAGACACTCACAGAGACGTCTGCGAAATTCACATTATGTGCTGTATCTACACTATCACAGTGAATTTTTCTGTTACTTTGTTCAGCTTACATTTTAACCCAGCGCACCATGGGACAGAAACGTCGTGGCCCGACCTCGTTTTCGTGCACCGCTTTTGTTTTATATGCCATGAATCTGGTATGGTCACTCGAAAAATGCTGCTAAATTTCGGGCACCTATCTGTGTTGTCTGTTACGGCTACCACAGATACACCGTCTTTTGTTGGGTGGATGCATAATATGCATGTAAACCGAAGAACCTAGTAAGGACACATGTAAAGAGTGAGCTGTCACATAGGCTGTTCGCAACAAAATTGTAACACCTTATTGAAAGGCGACGCATAGAACGTTGTGCGTGCAAATGTTCACAGACGGTGTTTTGTTAAGACACAGGACCGCACTACTGGTTGCATTATTAAGGGTAATGTTTCCACTGTTGCTTTTCATTAATTGTAGCCTGTTCGTCGTGGCCTGGATTTTCGCGTGTCATTAACCCGTCCGTAACTATTTGCATTAGATACTGCAAGTGCCATCACTGACTGTCGCACATTGTGAAACCGTTCATTTTTCATATTATCTTGCTTGAACTCGGCCTGGACGCCTTGTTGTAGGTGCGGGAGGCGATATTGCAGCAATATGAAAGGTGAACTGAAGATTAGGCTTCTCATTTTCATAACTCTTCAGCGTTAATTGTATTACTACACTAGGGAAGGAATAATAAAATGGAGATCAAGTAAAATACTTAAAACACAGCGTATATTAAGGTGAAATGTGAGTAGTGGAAGAATCCTATGTAAGTCTACCGAGCGTTGGACATGCACATGTAGTAGATATGTAAAAAATGTATTTGTTAATTTTACGATTGCATTTAGATTTACCGGGTGGGTTAAAATTAAATGCCAAATATTCGACACATATTTGATGTATTCCAATTACAAAATGTTAACCCGGTTATATATTTGGAAATGATCGCTGCGGTTGTAAGGTAGATTTTCATAAGGGAGTCAGATGGAAACTAAACGCAAGCGGTTTGAAGATACTGTTGCATGACTATGGTTGTACAGCTGGCAACGTCGGTGAGTTGGCACAGGTTGTGTCATGTGACTGCATGAGTCTGTATTTTTGTGTGAAGCAAGATTTGGTGGTTTCAGTGTTTTGTGATTTAAAAAAAAAAGAAAGGATAAAATAAATTTGCTGACACCATGGAGCAAGATTCTTAGGAAAGGGGGAATGCCATAGTGATCGTTGTTGGTTTTCCGAGCCGGGATAACAAAGAGGATATGGTAATTTTGCCATGGATCGCAGGACCGAGGAATCGCGGTTCTTCGGTAGAGTGATTATTTGGATGCGATTGATACCAACTTGACACAGACATCCGGCTTCGTCTTCAGACCTGTTCCCATTGAGACTTTACATGTTGGAGAAACTGAAGATCCCTTTGAAGGAAGTACATTCTGCATTGCTGGAAGACCAGTGAATCGGTGTGTCATTACCGGAGGGGCGTTTGGAAAACCTGTTCCTGTAATGTTTTGCAGCATTGCAGAGACGTATTGCTTGTATGAAGTGAGAATGGTGGTAAATCGACGGTGACTCCCCTACACACATAACTCTGAACATTCTGTGCATGTACTTTCATACTACATATAATTTTATTTCAGCGTAAATTTTATTTAACTGTGAATTATGCGTTGAAAATATACGTTGCGGTATAATGCAACGTGAAGAGTATGAGGCTTCACGTATGGAATTAAGTTTATGCGTGCAGTTACCTAACCGCGTATTTCATTTTCGAGGTTTTATGTTTCCTTTTTCTTTTCTTTTGTAGAGCGTCGTAATGAACTTGCATTGGCAATCGTGTGTGCGCATTTTCACGACGAACTACCGTACACACTCCTCGACATTGTTCTTTCACAGTTGAACCTCTTACATGAACAGTAATTAAGACCACTGGGCGTGGTTAAGATTAATGCAGGATACGTACAAGAAGAAAGGTGCGTTATCTGCGGATACCACGAAGCATCCCTTTTCAGATGTTTGTAGTTCTGATTACTTTATTAGGCGCATTCGCAAAATTGTGAAAAGCGACTATCTTCATGTCCGTCCACCCGCCCGCCTGCAGGGAACAACTCGGCTCCCACTGGATAAATTTTCATAAAATTTGAGTATTCTTAAAAAATCTGTCGATTAAACTCAAGTTTAATTAAAATCGGACAAGAGTAAAGAATACCTTACATGAAGACATACAGGGTTATTCGAAATGATTGTCGGGGTTTTAACAACTTGTCATACACAATAGACTTGAGAGAGGAGTATATGTATTTTTTTATTTAATATAACAGCACTCCAAGTTTTTGTTACATACCTTACAGGTGCTCTATATTTGCACCCTTTGTGATTCTACAAACATCAACGCGATAATCGAGTTCGTTCCAAACTGTTTGTAGCATGTCAGCGGTGATGGTTTCAGTGGCTGTTCTGATTCGTAACTTAAGTTCCGGGATACTTGTGGGAAGAGGAGGAACATAAACCTGATCACTGACGTAACCCCGTAGAAAGAAATCACATGGGGTTGCATCTGGAGAACGAGGTGGCAGTTGTTAAACAATGACAATCATTTCGTATAATCCTGTACATTTATGATCATATCTCGCTCTGTGCTTAGAGAAATGTTTGTGAGAAATGTAGAGAAAAACAAAACACATATTTTATGTTCAGTAACTTTTTCCCCCCTCGAAAATCGTGCTGTTTGTGAGATAATGCTGAAAAATATTTTAGAGTCGGGCAGGTCACGCGTGACGAATGGCGCATGTGCATTGCATGCTGGATACCAAAGGCCACATACACACACTCAGAATATGTAATACATATTACTGTTCCACTGGAACAATAGTTGCACGAATGCACCTCAGTGTTACGTCCATGCGTACATTAACCCTCTTGTTCTCTGGTCACTTATGGCCGTAATATGTAACAGAATTGAAACGAATTGTACATTGCCTGTCACCCTTACTTCTGCTGAGTGAGGCAGGTGAAGTTTGTTACATTGCCCCGCATTGTGGCCATCTGTTTCGTGGATATTTTACAGCTGCTTTCTGTGTCACGTCACCATTTGTGGGTTAAATTTAATGTACTGGTGGCGGAGGCTAGATGAAGTTGGAATTTCTGTGTCAGTTACTAAATCTTTTATAGACCTACGCCGTTCTTGTACGGTACCACACATAGACGACTGTACTGTAGCTCTGTTGGACATTTGTGAATGTTGTTTCGTTGTGACAGTACTGGAGACATGTACAGAAACACCCGAAGTTTATCGTCATGTAGTAATACACTTGGAACCGTTGGGGCGTTTTCGTCGCCATTAACGTGCCTTGCAACAAGTAGCAGCGAAATGTGTTCCCGGTTTCACGAATGTAAATTTGAGACAGATTCGTAACAAAGCATAGTAAAGAACCAACTAACGATTGAAATTAGCTTGCGTGGCAACTTCGCGACGAAACCACGCATCAGCCAGGCAAGAGCTCCGGCCGGCTTTCAGAACGCGAACAAATGCTGGATCGAATCACGGCAGCATTCGTTTGTCGTGTAGGTAGTAGAACAAGGAATTTCCTGAAGCACCATTTTGGGAGTCTCTGGTAAGGGTAATGCAGTTCTGTATATCATGAAGGCATAGCTCCACACATTCTTAACTTCGTCCCTGGATAGTGGTGTGGTCAGCTTAACATTTCAGTCGCATTACTCTGGTACTATTGAATAGCATGTTGGGTGGTCCGCAGAGCCATTGTGGACGCTATATAACAGAAAACGTTATCCATGCTTGTAATTCAACCACGATTCAGTTACTCAATCCGTTCCTAAGGAGGACGAGATGTGAACTTTGTTCGTCAAGTGGAAGAAGTGACTTGTCCAACAAATGGTACTAAGGTACATCGCATCATGTTAACAAATATGCGTTTCTGTAGCAGCAAGAATTCTCACGTCAGCATGGATTCCAGTGACGCCTGAAGGAAACGTTTCCTGTGCGTACTCAAAGACGTACTGTCCACTTATGGACGTAATTATCACTTCTGATGTGACGAAAGACGTACTGGGGGCGGTGGCTGTAGGCGAGGGCTTGCGTAGTGGTTCATTCTGCCAGCAATATGGGCAATTGCCGCACCTGAGTTTGGACGCGAGATCGTTTGCCGATGAGCAGATGTCCGGAAGTTTGATAGAACGGTGGGGACGAACACCTTGGCCACCGCCAGCCCCAGCCTTGACGGCCTTCGTCGTAGTTTTCTTGGGTTTCGTCAAGGATCACTTCTACCCAGCACCAATAATACGGTCACAAGTATTTTTGGGGGTGGGGTTCGTGCCACGTACTGCAGCTGCTGTTGTTGCAAAAGTGATTCACCTTGTAATTGATCACATGCTTCGTAGCGCGCACGCGGAACGTACGTGAGTTTGGAAGCGTCCCTACGCATGCCTCAAGCTCTTTCGTGGCAGTCACTGCCGTGTTGCGTTAAGTGTAGTAAATTATTATTGCGTTAAGAATTGCGGGACCCTGTGTACTGTACGTCAGCGATTACTCGGGTAACATCGTTACCGTCGTGATGAAGGAATGTAATTCACATCTGTGCCAGACGTCGAACTCCGGTACTGCATGTTGTCCTTGGATATTACTATTAAATTACCGTAGTTAGCGTTTTTTGTTACTTGACAGTGTGTGATATGGAATTATTGCTTCTTGGTAGGAAAAAAAAATATTTTAGAACTTTGATTGCTGGTGTACTGATAGGGATACACGTGTATCTTTATTATACAGCTGGGAAATTATCCTATGAACTGAAGCCACTCGCGGTCGCGTAGGAGTTTGTGTTGTAAGGCTTTCTCGACACCTGCGATACGATTTGCCTGACCAGAGCGGCGGTCTCTTTCTTAAGGCCATCAAGGGCTGTACTGGCAGTGCACGATGTTCTCCACGAACCCCTACGTCGATTGGCGTGGTCGCGTTAAGTCCGACGAGTACGGAGGCCAAGCTGTGGTCCACCACGACCATAGCCGCCGAATGTAGTGCTCAGGCAGGGTGAGATGTTGGCCTGAATTACCGCCCGAACGGCGAAAGGGGGTTCGTCCACTTCATAACAAGTCGTTTGTACACTCAAACGAACAAAAACCCATCGCTCTAAGATTTTTAAAGTCCCGAACTGGAAGTCACGTGACGTACAGTTGCCATCATAATTTGAGTCGTTTTACTTT